>ERZ857969.1078-NODE-1078-length-40183-cov-3.732755_pt1 | contig 40183 bp, 49 predicted proteins | sample MGYA00519864_ERZ857969 | MGnify/ENA primary metagenome ERZ857969 (study PRJEB31778, sample SAMEA3449382) | human gut metagenome | biome: human gut; feature: human-associated habitat; material: faeces | place: United Kingdom | collected 2010/2012 ...
ACTGGTTTTCATGAAAATGAGTTTATTATATTAGCAGCACGTCCAGGTATGGGAAAAACAGCAATAGTTTTAAATATAGCTGTAAATGTAGCAGAAGCTACTAAAAAAAATGTTGCAATATTTAACTTAGAAATGGGTGCTGAACAGCTTGCAATGAGAATGATATCATCAGCAGGTCAAATAGATGGATATAAATTAAGAACAGGAAAACTTGAACATAGTGATTGGAAAAGAGTAAATGAAGCAATTAGCCAGTTAGCTGAAACAAATATTAAAATAGATGATACGCCAGGTATTACAATTGGAGAAATAAGAGCTAAATGTAGGCGTTTAGCAGCATCCAAAGAAGGTATTGGTCTTGTAATAATAGATTACTTGCAATTAGTTACAGCATCTAATAAATATGCTGGAAATCGTCAACAAGAAGTAGCAGAAATAAGTAGAGCATTAAAAACTTTAGCACTTGAATTAAAAGTGCCTATAATAGCATGTGCACAGTTATCACGTGCTGTTGAAGGAAGAGAAGACAAACGTCCATTAATGAGTGACTTAAGGGAATCTGGTTCTATTGAACAGGATGCCGATATAGTAGCATTTTTATATAGAGATGATTATTATAACAAAGAAGCAAGGATGGATGATAATAATAGTGTAGTTGAATTTATAATAGGAAAAAACAGAAGTGGGCCTACAAAGACAGTTGAACTTTTATTTAAGAAAAATACATCTACATTTATAGGATATAAAAAAGAAGAATAGGTGGTTTTATGAAAGTAAAGGTATTAGCAAGTGGTTCAAAAGGCAACGTTACTTTTATTGAAAAAGAAGATACAAGAATTTTAATAGATATAGGTATGAATGCTAAATATATAGAAGAAAAATTAAAAGAAATGGATGTAAATCCAAAATCAATAGATGCTATATTAATAACACATACACATAAAGATCATATTACTGGATTAAAAACATTTGTAAAAAGATATAATACACCTGTTTATGTAAGTGCGAAGATGAAAGATGTCGATGTAGATACAAAAAGGTATATAAGAAAAGAAATGACGGTTAAAGATATAAATGTAAAAGTTATTCAAACATCTCATGACGTACCGTCATATGGATATATTATAGAAGATAGTTTAGTATACATAACAGATACAGGTTATATAAATGAAAAATATTTTGATATGCTAAGAGATAAAAAAATATATGTTATGGAAAGTAATCATGATATAGAAAAATTAATGGAAGGACCTTACCCATATCATTTAAAACAAAGAATTTTAAGTGATAAAGGACACTTATCAAACGAAATGTCATCAGAATATTTATCGAAATTAATTGGTAAAGATACAAAATACGTTGTACTTGCCCATCTTAGTGAAACAAATAATGAAGAGACTATTGCAATTAATGAATTTAAAAAAAGAAATAATGTTGATAATTTAATTGCAGCAAGGCAAAATGAACCAACGGAGTTAATAGAAGTATGATAACAATTATATCAGTAGGTAAATTAAAAGAAAAATATTTAAATGATGGTATTAATGAGTATTTAAAAAGATTATCAAAATATATGAAAGTAGAATTAATAGAAGTTGAAGATGTTTCATTTGATAAGGAAAAAACTTTAAAAGAAGAAGCACGTAATATACAAAAAAGATTAAACTTAAAATCTTATATAATTACTTTAGAAATAGATGGTAAAGAATTAACTTCTTTAGAATTATCAGATTTAATTAATAAAACAAGCATTAATAATAGTGACATAACTTTTATTATAGGTGGATCATATGGACTAGATGATAGTATAAAGCAGTTATCAAACTATAAACTATCATTTTCTAAACTAACATTCCCACATCAATTATTTAGACTCATACTTCTTGAACAAATATATAGAAGTTACAAAATAATTAATAATGAGACTTATCATAAGTGATAAGTTTTTATTTTTTTGTAAGTTAACTTAAGCTAATACTAGAATAGTATTGATGTTTATTAGTTTTTTAATCAATATATCATACATATTATTAATTAGGTGATAAAATGGAAATTATTGGTATTTTAGTATTGTTTATAGTAGGAATATATTTTACATTTAAGTTAAAATTTTTAAATTTTAATTTAAAACTGATAATTAAGAGTTTATTTAAGAACGAATCAAATGAAGGAATTACACCGTTTCAAACTTTATGCATTTCACTAGCATCTAGAATTGGTGTTGGATCATTATCTGGTGTTATACTTGCACTTTATGTAGGCGGTCTTGGGAGTATATTTTGGATATGGATATCAACATTACTTTGCTCATCAAATACCCTTGTAGAGTCTATTTTATCAATTAAATATAGAAAAAGCATAGGAAATAATATGTATGAAGGAGGTCCATTTTATTATATAAAAATGGGTTTAAATAAAAAGTATTTATCTTTTTTATATGCACTTATCTTTCTTTTTGCATATACGTGTGGATTTTTAACAATACAATCAAATACTATAAGTAAAATAGTTACTGAAATAGTTCCGATAAATCCAATAGTAATAGGAATTATAATAGTAGTATTAACATCACTTATAATATTTAAAGGAATTAAAGAAATAGCAGGAGTTGTATCTAAGTTAGTACCATTTATGGCTATTTTATATATGGCTACTTGCTTATTAATTATATTTAAAAATTTAGATTTAGTAAGTAATATTTTTATAAAAATAATTACAAGTGCATTTAATATGAAAAGTTTTTTCACTGGTTTTATAATAGGATGTACTAAATCTATATTTTCAACAGAAGCAGGTCTTGGTACGGGTGCAATCGCATCTAGTGCATCTTCATCTACTGATGAGGTCAGTCAAGGACTTATTCAGGTATTTGGAATATTTTTTGATACGTTTATTGTAAGTACATTAACCATATTTGTAGTTTTATCTTCTCCATATGAACTATTAAATTTTAGTAATATAAATGGAATAGAAATAACTAGATATGCATTTACATATCATCTTGGTACTTATGGCGGTTTAATACTTATTGTTTCACTTATTTTATTTGCTTTTTCTACTATAATAGGTGGTTATTATTATGGAGAAATTGCACTTAAATACATAACACAAAAAGAAAATACAACTATATTTAAAATAATAATACTAATTTTATTGTTAATATCTACAATAATTTCACCAACGATAATATGGGATTTAATAGATAAATTTATAGTAATACTCGCACTTATTAATACATATTCTTTAATACTTCTTAGGAAAGAAGTGTTTAAGATAGTAAAAAAATATGATAAAATTAATAAGAAATAAACATTAAATGGAAGTGAAAAGATGATAGGTAACAGTTGGGATACTATATTAAAAGATGAATTTAAAAAAGATTATTTTAAAAAACTTAGCATTTTTTTAAATGAAGAAGTAAAACATAAAACAATATATCCAAAAAGTATAGATTTATTTAAAGCACTTAAATTAACGGATTATAACGATGTAAATGTAGTTATTTTAGGTCAAGATCCATATCATGGTGAAAATGAAGCGAACGGATTATGCTTTTCTGTTAATCATGGGATACAAACTCCCCCATCACTACAAAATATATTTAAAGAGTTAAAAAGGGATTTAAATATTACAAGAGAAGATACAGATTTAAGTGATTGGGCTAAACAAGGAGTACTTTTATTAAACACAGTACTTACTGTAGAAAAAGACAAAGCATTCTCACATAGAGGAAAAGGTTGGGAAATATTTACAGATAAAATAATAGAAAAATTAAACGAAAAAGATGATCCTATTGTATTTATATTGTGGGGAAGTGCTGCAAGAAGTAAAAAAACATTAATAACTAATAAAAAACATATGATAGTAGAATCAGCACATCCATCTCCATTATCATATTACAGAGGATTTGAAGGCAGTAAACCATTTTCAAAAACAAACAACTTGTTAAAAAGTGTAAATAAAAAAGAAATAAAATGGTGATAGTATTACCTATGTGTTATAATTAGGTTAGATTTTTAATTTTATATCTCCTAAATAAGAGTAAAGAAGTTATAAATTAAAGTTAAATATAAAAAAGGAGGTATAGTATGCAAGATAAAACAATAGTATGCAAAGATTGCGGTAAAGAATTCGTATTTACTGTAGGTGAGCAAGAATTCTATAAAGAAAAAGGTTTTACTAATGAACCAGTAAGATGCAAAGAATGCAGAATAAATAGAAAAAATGCAAAATTTTCTACTAGAGAAAAATAATTGTTGAAAATATAAATTAATAATGATATAATATCGTTGTTAATTTTTTATGGCGCCATTGGTGAAGTGGTTAACACGCCAGATTGTGGCTCTGGTATGCATCGGTTCGATTCCGATATGACGCCCCATATTGAAATTTATACACACTCTCGTGTGATTTATAATAAATCAACTGAAAAGTTGATTTTTTTATATTGCAATAGATATATAAAAATGTTACTTATATTAAAACATAATAAAATTATGTTGATAAAGTAGTTTACTTGAAAATATTTCATCGTTTTGATATAATAACACACGTTAATTTAGGAGGTATTTTTATGGAAAATTCATCAAATGATAATATCGATAAGGAATATTTAAAAGATGACTATGAATCTACATATGAGTACGGATTATCTCTTTTTAAAGAATCTTTAAAAGAAGTAAGTGTGTATCCATATCATGAAATTTTGCCTTATTTTAATTATCCATTATCTATGATTGAAAGTGATGTAAAAGAAGCAAGAGAAAGTAAAACAGATAATAATGAGTTTTATAAAGAACAATGCGATAAATTGTTTCTGATGTATGAAAGATTGTTAAATACCTCTTTAATTTGTCAATTTGAAACAGGTACAAAAGAAGAAAAACAAAGGGCAAAGGAAATACTTAAAGTAATCAAGAAGTGCATAATTAAAGATGAAGTTTCTAAACAACCTGAAAAATCCTCTAAAAAACTTGTTAAAAATTTATTTTCAAAATTTAAAAAGCAAGAAAATACTAAATAGTTACTTAATATATTTATATATTAAAAAGTGGATATCTACACATTTATTATGTTTAAAAATAAAATCAAACTCTAAGTTTGGTTTTTCTTTTGTGAAAGAATAAGTTTAAATTTGTATATTGTTCTATAAATGTAATATGGTATAATATACTATTATAGGTGATATTATGATTATTAGTAAATATTTTTTATTATTTGTTTTCTATTCATTTTTAGGATGGCTTATGGAAGTTACCCAGGGATATGTAAGACATAAAAAATTTGTAAATAGAGGTTTTTTAATTGGACCGTATTGTCCAATATATGGTTATGGCGCAATATCAATGACACTATTATTAAAAGGATACGCAAATGATCCAATTGTTTTATTTGTTATGGCAATAGTAATTTGTTCTATCTTAGAATACACTACTAGTTTTGTTATGGAAAAACTATTTAAAATAAGATGGTGGGATTATTCTAATAGAAAATTTAATATTAACGGAAGAATATGTTTAGAAACGATGATTCCTTTTGGTATATTAGGGTGTTTAATGATATATTTTGTTAATCCTTTTATGTTCGCTATTATTGATATGATACCAAGCAATTTAATTAATATAATTGCGGTAATTTTGTTCATAATATATTTGATGGATAATGCAATTTCTATAACAATAATATCTAATTTAAAAGATATTACACTTGATGTTAAAGGTGATTCAACTGAAAAAGTAACTAAAGAAGTAAGAAAAAGAGTACTTGCCGGACAACAAACTTTATATAAGAGAATTGTAAAAGCATTTTCATCATTTAAAGTAGTAAGAAAGAAGTGATAGTGTGGAAATTATAAATAGAGTAAAAGCCTTACTTATAAACAAGCATAATAAAATAATGCTTTGTTTATGTGATGGACAATATCAATTCCCAGGTGGGCATGTTGAAGATGGTGAATCTTTAATAGATGCGTTAAAAAGAGAAATTAGAGAAGAAACAGGAATTGTACTTGATATTAAAAATATAAAACCATTTCATAAGATACACTATGATTTGAAAGATAGAAAATTAAATATATATTATTATGCTATTAATTGTGATGAAGAGGTAAATTTAAAAAATACAGATATGACTGACTTAGAAAAAGAAGGTAATTTTAAAATTAAATATGTTGATTTAGGAAATGCCGAAAAGGTAATAATTGATAATATAGATGCTCATCCAAGGAATAGATTTATAGTAAAAGAAATGGTTGAAGTGTTAGAGGCGTATAAAAAAATATAAAAAACAAGAATTATTTAGATTTCTTGTTTTTCTTTTTACAATATAAACTATTTACTATCTTAACTTTCTTACCGATTTTAGTAACGAATTTCTTTTTTACGCCTTCAGGTAATTCTTTTTTTATAATTTTCATATAACTTCCCTCCGCGTATAATTATATCATGTATATTATAAATAAGTAAATTATTTTATTTAAATAAGAGTAGTGCATAATATTGTATCATGTGATATAATATTATTAAGCACATTATAGAAAGGAGAGAATATGCCAACTAAGATAAAAATAACTAAAGAAATGATACTTGATGCAGCATTTGAAATAGCAAAAGAAGAAGGTATTGAAGGGGTTAGCAATAGGGCAATTGCAAAAAGATTAAATTCGTCAATAAGGCCAATATATTATCAATTTGAAAATTCTAAAGAATTAAATCAAGAATTACGTATTAAGATTGAAAAATATTTTTATCACTATTTAATGGATAATATAAATGATGATATGCCAGCTTATAAACAAGTTGGTGTTAAGTATATTGAATTTGCAAAGTATGAGACTAATCTTTTTAAAGTTCTATTTATGAGTAGAAGTGAACTTTTTGCAAGTGAATTTATTACACAAGATGAAGAATTTAAAGAATTATCAAAGATAATTAAACTAAGCACAGAGTTAAGTGATAGTGACATTGAGTTATTTCATACTAAAATGTGGATATTCACGCATGGTATTGCAACATTAATTGCAACAGGTACAGTAGTTTTTACTGATGAGCAAATTAAAGAATTATTGTCATATGAATTTCAAGCACTTATGTTACTTGAAAATAATAAAGATAATAAATGGGTAATAAAAAATAAGAAAGAAGGAGTAAATAATGAATAATTTTAAAAATATAATTTGGGGTATAGTTTTAGTTATAATAGGAATAATATTTGGTTTAAATGAACTTAATATTACAAATATTAATATATTTTTTGATGGATGGTGGACACTTTTTATTATAGTTCCATGCGTAATTGGATTATTTAATGATGATGAAAAAACAGGAAGTATTATAGGAATATTAATAGGTATAATTTTATTACTAGGATGTCAAGCTATAATTACTTTTGATCTAGTATGGAAATTAATGTTACCACTAGTATTAATTGTTATTGGTTTATCATTTATATTTAAAGATGCATTTAATAGTAAAATTAACAAAGAGATAAAGAAAATAAATGAAAATAAAACAAAAGATGGTGGATATTGTTCAACATTCTCATCACAAAAAGTAAGTTTTAGCGATGAAGAATTTAATGGTACAGATGTTAGTGCTATATTTGGTGCAGTAGAAATAGATTTAACAGATGCTATAATTAAAAAAGACGTAGTAATAAATGCAAGTGCAGTTTTTGGTGGTATAGATATAAGAGTACCAAAAAATATGAAAGTTAAAATTAAATCAAATTCAATATTTGGTGGAGTTAGCGAGAAAAGAAGAAATATAAAAGAAACTAGTTCATCACAAACAATATATATAAATGCATCATGTATGTTTGGAGGGGTAGAAATTAAATGACAACTATACAAAAGGTAATTAAGTATCTTGCTATTGCTTTTGGTATGGCATTGACAATATCTATATTTTGTTTAATTATAAACATCTCAAGTAGTATTGCAAAAGGATTTAATGTAGATAGTAAAAGCGATAAAAAGGATAATATATATCAAATAGATAAAAATATATCATATCTTGATGTTGATGTTGAATTTTCTAATTTAACTATTAAAAAAGGTGATAAGTTTTTTGCAGAATCAAATAATAAATATATAAATATTAAACAGGATGAAAACAAATTACAAATTAAAGAAAAAAAACATATTAAATTAGATGGAAAGTTAGATGAACTAACAATATATATACCAGAAGATTTAAAATTAGATGTAGTTAATATAGAAAATGGTGCAGGCACCTTAAATATTGAATCTTTAACTGCTGATAAATTAAAACTAAGTTTAGGTGCTGGTAGAGTGACCATAGATTATTTAGATGTAAAAAGTTCTGATATAGAGACTGGTGCAGGTAAATTTGAAATTAAAAATGGAAACATTAACAATCTTGATTTAGATTTAGGAGTAGGTGAATCTAGTGTAACGTCTAAAATAACAGGATATAATGAGATTGATACTGGTGTAGGTAGTTTTAAATTAAATTTAATTGGCTCAAAAGAAGATTATGAAATAACTGCATCAAAAGGTTTAGGCAATATAATTATAGATGGTAAAAATGTAGTTGATAAGCAAATAGTAGGAACGGGAGAAAATATCATTAAAATAGATGGTGGTATTGGAGAGATAACAGTAACTTTTAATAATAACAATAAGTAGGAGGCATTATGAAAAATATAATTGAGGTTAAAAATTTAACAAAAGAATACAAAAAAATAAAAGCTGTGGATAACTTATCTTTTGATGTAAAAGAAGGGGAAATTCTTGGTTTATTAGGACCAAATGGTAGTGGTAAATCTACAACAATTAATTGTATATTATCATTACTAAATTATCAAAATGGTGATATAAAAGTATTTGGTGAAGAAATGAATCCAGATTCTTATAGCATTAAATCAAAAATAGGAGTAATATTCCAAGAAGTAGCTGTTTTTGAAGAACTTACAGTATATGAAAATATTGACTATTTTTGCGGTCTTTATATAAGTGATAAAGTTACAAGAAGTAAGTATGTAGAAGATGCAATAGATTTTGTTGGATTAAACGAATTTAAAAAATTTTATCCTAAACAATTATCAGGAGGTCTTTTAAGAAGACTTAATATCGCTTGTGGAATTGCACATAAACCAAAATTAATATTTCTAGATGAACCAACAGTAGCAGTTGATCCACAAAGTAGAAATAACATATTAGATGGTATAAAAAGACTAAGAGATAATGGTGCAACAATATTATACACAACACATTACATGGAAGAAGTAGAAATGCTTTGTGACCGAATAATTATATTGGATAAAGGTAAAATAATTGCGCAGGGAACAAGTGACGAACTTAAAGGCCTTGCTAATATAGAAGAAAAAATAACAGTAGAAATAAATGATATTGATGATAAATTATTAGATGAAATAAATAATTTTAAAAATGTATGTGACGTGTCATTAAATATAAATGTATTACAAATTACTTATAAAAAAGGGGAAAATAACTTAGGAGAATTAATGGAATATTTAAAGAATAAAAAAGTAACATATAATAAAATATTTTCAGAAAGACCAACATTAAATGATGTTTTTCTAGAACTTACAGGTAAGGAATTAAGGGATTAATGTTCTTTCATAACTATAAATATTCATTAAAAACACTATTTAAAAATAAAGGCCTTATCTTCTGGACATTTTTATTTCCTATAATACTTGGTACATTTTTTAATTTAGCATTTTCAAATATAGAAAATAGTGAAAAATTAAGTATTATAGATATAGTAGTTGTAGATGATAGTGTAGATGATACATTTAAAAGCGCAATAGATGTGTTAAGTGATAAAAATGATGAAAATAGATTATTTAATGTTACGTATACAAATAAAGATGAAGCTATTAAGAAACTTAGTAATAATGAAATAACGGGGTATCTATATTTTGATAATAATAAATCTAATATTGTAGTAAATAAAAGTGGAATTAATGAAACTATATTTAGATTTGTAATAGACGAAGTAAATAGTAAAATAGAACTTACCAATTCAATTTTACAAAATAAAATTATATCCTCAAAAGAAGTAATTGATAAAAATTCTTTATATAAACAAGTAAATGATATTATTAATAATAGTGAAGCAAAACTTAATGATATATCAAATAAAAATCTTGGTTATACAATGATTGAATACTATACATTAATTGCAATGGCTGCATTGTATGGTGGTGCAATTGCAATGTATATAACAAATTATAAACTTGCTAATATGAATAGTGTAGGGAAAAGAACATCTATATCTGGCATGAAAAAAGGGCCAATGCTACTTAGTAGTTTACTTGCAAGTTATACAGTTCAGTTAATAGGGATGCTAATATTATTTATATTTACAATATTTGTAATGAAAGTAAATTATGGCAATAGATTCTTGCATGTCGTACTTATTGTATTATTAGGTTCATTATCAGGATTATCTATGGGTCTTGCTATTGCTACTTTAATTAAAACAAATGATAATGCAAAAACAGGTATATTAATATCAATAACAATGTTATGCTGTTTTTTATCTGGTATGATGGGTATTACAATGAAATATGTTATAGATAAAAATATTCCAATAATAAATAAAATTAATCCTGCAAGTATGATAACAGATGGATTGTATTCACTATATTATTATAATTCATTAAATAGATTTTATTTTGATGTATTAAGTTTAACTATATTTTCTTTATTGATGATATTTATATCATATAAAGAATTAAGGAGGCAGAAATATGATAGTATTTAATACCTTCTGGAAAGTTATAAAAAAATATAAAGCCACAGTAATTTTATATACTGCAATGCTTGTTATATTTGGATCAACTAATATGCAAGCTAATAACAAAGCAATGACATTTACAAATACAAAACCAGATATTTTGATAGTAAACAATGATAAAGATGGAATACTTACTAAAAATCTAGTGGATTATTTAAATAAAAATACAAATATAGTAAAAATAAAAGATAGTGAAGAAGCAAGAGATGATGCATTATTTTATAGGAATGTAAGTTATATAATATATATACCAACATCATATAGTAAAAATGTATTAAATGGTATAAATAACACTTTAGATATTAAAAGTACAAATGATTATAACGCATCTTTAGCAGAAATGATTTTAAAAAAATATATAGAAGTAGAAAATGTATATGCTAGTATATATCGTGATGAGGCTAAAATAATAAATGCAATAAATAAAAACTTAGAAACTAATTCAAATGTAGAAATTACATCAAAATTAAATACAACAACTATGGAAAAAACAGCAAGATTTTATAATTTCGCTAGCTATTGTATTATGGCAGTTACTATATATATAGTTTGCTTAGTATTATCGAGTTTTCATAATGAAATGGTTAATAAAAGAATAGTAGTAAGTAGTATGAATTATAAAAAACATAATAGGTTAATTCTTGGCGCAAGTTTCGCATACGCACTAATTGTATGGATTTTATATATAGTACTTGGAATAATATTACTTGGTGATGTAATGTTTACTATAAGAGGATTAATATATGTTTTAAACACATTAATATTTACATTTGTAGCATTAACATTAGCACTACTTATATCCACTATAACAAATAATAAAAATGCAATTTCAGGTATAGTTAACGTAGTAGCATTAGCACAAGCATTTTTATGTGGAGCATTTATACCAACACAATGGTTACCAAATTCAGTTCTAACAATTGCACATGTTTTACCAGCATATTGGTATATAAATACAAATGATATATTAAAAGAACTAGAAACAATAAGTAGCACTACTTTAAAACCAGTGATTATAAATAGTATTATTTTAATATTATTTTCACTTATATTTATTATATTAAACAATATTATTTCAAAAAAGAAAAGACAATTTTAATTGGTAAAAAAGAAAATATTTGATAAAAACAAATATTTCTTTTTTTATGGTATTAACCAAATAAGTGATTTGTCATAAACTAATATAGGTGATTTAAATGAATGATAGAATAACTAAGAAGGTTGTAGTGGATGCTGGTCATGGAGGTAGTGATCCTGGAGCATCTAGTGCAGATGTTATTGAAAAAGAATATAACTTAAAAATAGCTAATTATATATATAACAGGTTAAAAGAATTAGGAATACCTACATATATAACGAGAAGTACTGATGAGACAATAACCCCAACAGATAGAGTTAATAGAATATTAAATGCATTTGGAAATAGTAATGATGTTATAGTACTTTCTAATCACTTAAATGCAGGAGGGCGAGCAGTTACATTGTCAATCTAAAAAGCTTATGTATAATTAAAAGATATTATTGTATTATTTAATATCTTTTAATTATATACAATATATAGTATAAAAATATACTATATAGTTGAAAAAATATAATATAATGTAGTATAATATACTATAAGGTGATTAAATGAAAACTAAAGATGAAATTAAGGGTAATTTAACTTTAAAAGGATGGACATTAACAGAAATAGTTAATGAAATAAATAGAAGAAGGAAAATTAGTGGGTTGAAGAAAACATCTGTATCTAATGTTTCCAATAAAATAAATAGAGGTACAATAAAATACGATGAAGTAAAAGAAATAGCGGATATAATCGGCTGTTCTTTAGAATGGAGGGATAAATAGATGAAAAAAATCAGAGTTTTTGAAACGTTTTCTGGAATAGGTGCACAAGCCAAAGCTCTAAAAAACATAAATGCAAATTATGAAATTGTAGCCACATGTGATTGGTTTATTAATGCAATTCTTGCATATGATGCAATACACTGCGGAGATATAGAAATAGATGTTCCAATTTATGAAGAACAACTTAAATATTTAGAACAATTTACATTTAGTAAGGATTCTGTTAAACCATGCAACATTAGCAGATTAACAAAAAAAGAAATCGAAAAACTTTATATAGCACAAGTTAGAACTAAAAATTTGGGTTCTATTATAGAATTGCATAGCGATAAAATACCAGAACATGATTTGTTGACATATTCTTTTCCTTGTCAAGATTTATCTACTGGTGGTAAGACATTAGGGATGAGTAAGGGGTCTGGAACAAGATCAGGTTTATTGTGGGAAATCGAAAGAATTCTGAATGAATTAAATTCTGAAAATAGGTTGCCAAAATATCTGTTGATGGAAAATGTAAAAGCAATATTAGCACCTTCTAACAAAAAAGATTTTGATATGTGGAAAAGTTTTTTAAAATCTTTAGGGTACGATAATGAAGTTATGACATTGTCAGGAATTGATTTTGGTGTTCCTCAGGACAGAGAAAGATGCTTTATGGTAAGTGTATTAAATGGTAAGGCAGATATAGAAAAAAATCTTAAAAAGAAAAGATTCCCTAAAGATAAAATTAAAGATTTTTTGAAATTAAATTATGATAATTCGATTTATAAGAAAGAAGCTGACGAAGCACAATTACCAAGAACTGAATCAAGGGAAATTATGTGGAACATAAATAAAAGAGATTTAAATGACTTAGATTATTTTAATACAATTACTTGTAATATGGATAGACAGAATAATGCTGGAATGGTTTTATATAATGGGCCTAAAGGAGATTCATATAGATTGTTAACTACAAGAGAAACTTTTATGATGATGGGATTTACTGAAGAAGATTTCGAGAATGTTAATAATCTCGGTTTAAGTTATAGAAAAATGGTAAAATTAGCAGGCAATTCTATTATAGTTCCAATTTTAGAAGCAATATTCAAGGAGATGTTTAAAAATGAAAGATAAAAAAAGAAAAATAATTGAAATACATATTGATGAAAAATCATTATATTATGGTATAACAAACGATTATTCAAAAGGACAAACATCTACTATATCTACACCATTGAACCAAGCCAAAGATCCAAGTAAATGGAAAAATGATATTTTGAGTCTCTCACAATGCAGGTGCAAATACAAAGGAAAAATTCCCAATGGATTATTACATAAATGTTTATTCAAATCAAAAGCATTAGAAACTAGTGTATCTGATTTATTTGTTTTTGATAATTTGTATGTTGATGGAAAAAAATTGGATTGTAAATATCAATTTTGTATTTATTTTAAACAAGAGAATAGTGAATATACAAACAATGGAAAAATTAATACTCATAAGGGTAGAATAAAATTACATTATCAAAAGTCAATGTATTATAAAGATAATAAATTTAATATTAATAACAAAAAAGTTTTAGAAGCAATATTTATTCAAAATGGCGGTTTTGCATATATGGTTAGAAGTTTTGAATATGACAAAGTTAATAATAGCTTAAATTTTGTGACTTCAATTGTAGGCCCAGGCGGAATGCCTTTATCTGCTGTATTTTCAAGAAAAAAAGGTGTAGGGAAAAAATATGCACATTTTGATTATAACCCCGAAACTATAGATTATCTTATTTCAATAAGTCAAGTAGATTATACTGGAGAAGATGTAATAGTTAGTATCAAAAATGCAAATGTAACTAGAGAAAAAAATGGAAAATTAGGTGAACAAATAATCGCAGATTATTTAAAAAAAGAATTATTAGATATGGAAGATTTTTATCATGTTAGTAAAGAACATGCGTTATCTCCATATGATATGGAATATACTTTAAATGATATTAAATATTACGTGGAAGTTAAAGCTACACAATCTGATAAAATTAATTTTTATTTATCACCTGGAGAAATGAAATTTATGGAAGAAAATAAAGAAACTTATATATTGTATATGGTTACAAATGTTAGGGATAGTAAACCTAATATTAAAAAGTTTACATATAAGGATATTTTAAAATTAAAATCAAAACCAACATCAGCAAGATTCTCCATTTGATTAAATTTATTATATAAAAAAATAAAGCATACCTTTAAATATAGGAGGTATGTTTTTTAAATAAAATAATTTACCTAAAAAGTAAATTAAATTCTTTTCTTTTTCGAAAATATATGATACAATTTAATTAACCAATTACGTTAATCGAAAAGAAAGGAGAGTTAAATGGAATTAACGTATAAAACAACAAAACTGCAAAAGTTATGTGAAGACCCATCGAATAATAGAGAATTGGTTAAAAAATATGGTGCTGAAGTAGCTAATAAGTTACCAAGAAGAATAAAAGAATTAAAAGCATTTAACTCTTTAAATGATGTTCCCACTTCGCTTCCACATAGAAGGCATAAACTAAGTGGTGATTTAAAGGATTGTTTTGCTGTTAATATTACTGGACAATATAGATTAATTTTTAGACAAAAAGAGAATAATATAATAATAGAAGATTTAAGAGAAATAAAAGAAATAGAGATAATGGAGGTGTCTAAGCATTATGAGTAAATTTAATAAATTTGAAGAATATGTAATAGCACCAGGGGAGACAATTTTGGAGTTATTGGAAGTTAATTGTATGAATCAGTTAGATCTTGCAGATAAGACAGGCATTAATAAGAAAACAATTAACGAAATAATAAAAGGTAAAGCACCTATAACAACTTCAACTGCATTGAAATTAGAATATGTATTTAATATTCCAGCTAGTTTTTGGAATAACTTAGAAAGTAGTTATAGGGAATCTTTAGAACGAAAAAAAGATATGGAATCAATAAAAGAAGATGAAAAATATTTAGCTGATATTCCATATGCTGAAATGGCAAAACGTAATTGGGATTGGATTGAAAAAACAAGAGATTCGGTTGAAAAAGTGATAAATTTAAGAAAATTCTTTTCTGTTGCATCTCTTGCTTTTGATACAGATTTAAAAAGAAAGCTAGCATTTAGAAAAAGTAATCATGAAAACTTTTCCTTTGAATCATTATATTGTTGGTTGAGATATGGTGAGATTCAATCTAATAAAAATGAACTAGCAAAATTTAATGTTGAGCTTTTAAAAGAAAATGTAAAAAAAATAAGAGCACTAGCAAATAAACCTTTTTCAGAACAATATGAAAAAATAAAAGATTTATTATCTGAATGTGGCATTTCATTAGTTTTTGAGGCTCATTTACCTCATACCTATGTTAATGGTGTATCATATAAAGTATCTTGTGATAAAGCTATTATAATGATAAGTGATAGGGGTAAGAAAGATGATATATTGTGGTTTACTTTATTCCATGAAATCGCTCATCTTTTAAAACATAGTAGAAAAGAAGTTTTTATAGATTTAGAAAATGATGAAAAAAATGATATAGAAAATGAAGCAGATGAATTTGCTAGAAATATTTTAATACCAAACGATGTATATGATAATTTTATTAGAACTAATTATGTATTTAGTGAAAGTGTTATAAAAGAATTTTCTAAAAAAAATAATATTTCAACTGGCCTAGTTGTTGGTCGATTACAGAAGGATGGAATTGTGGGATGGAACGAATTTAATAGTTTGATTACTAGAATATAGATTGAATTATGGGAGAAGAAGTATGGAAGAAAAAATAATTTGGCAGGAAGAGTTTGTATTGACAAAAATCAGATGTTTGTTGTCAAAGAATAATACATTATTAAATATGCCTAATAGTGTTTGTTTTACATATTGCTTAAAAGAAATTATAGATATATGTGAAATTTCCGAAAATATTAATAATAGGTCTTATTTTAAATTGTTTAATTCATTTTATAATTTCTTAAAGAAAGATAAAATTTTAAAAGAAATTGATTGTTATGTATATTATGATTTATTAAGAAAAATAAAAGAAATAATAGAAAATAATTCAAAAGTTGATATAAAGTCAGTAAAAAAATATTTTACGACCATATTAATCACTTATAAAAAGCAATATATTAATTTGCTTAAAGAAAAAATGTTAAATATTGACAAAATATCAGAGCAAAATAAAGAAACACTAAATGATTTAACTGATATTTATATAAATGAATTATTATCAAGTGGATATTCATATAAATATTTAAATAAGATATTTAATATTTATATATATCAAACTGAAGAAAATATTATATTTGAAGATTTTAATAAATTAATTGTTTTTTTAAACGATTCATGTATTGATAATTTTGATATATTTTTGCCATTAAAAAATTATAAAGATAGAGATATAAATTTTATTATGGATCAATATAGTGATCAAAGGTTAGAATTGGGAAAAGATATAAAAACAAAATTTGCTGGCGCTATTAATTTGAAAGATAATGCCTATTATTGCCATATATATTTTTCAAGAAATGATTATATAAAAGGAATAGAGGAACATTTAAAAAGAGTAAAATCAATATTTAATATATTAAAATTTTATACTAATAGTCAAGTAGACATTGATTATAATGATTGTATATATATTAAGAGTAAAATATTAGGAGAAATTGCTGAAAAAAATATTGAATCAATATTTAGATATTCGTTTTTTCAAGGAACACAAAGCATTATTGATACTATAAAATGTAATTTCAAAACATTAAAAGCTAAAAATCAAAAAATAATAGAAGAAGTTTATGATATCATGAATTATTCTCAAAAAGACTCTGATTTTATAAGCAATGACCAATTTGTTAGTAAATGGATTTCTTTAGAAATGACAGCAAGCAAGAGCAACAATAAACATGGATTTGATGCAGTTATAGAGTATGTTCCAAATTATTTGGCAATAACATTTTATAGACAAATGTTGAATGTCGATTTAAAAAAAATATTTTATAAAAAAAACATATCTATAGAAGATTTTATAAGAAAAAAAGATATAATTGAGCTCAAAGAAGAAATAAGCAAAATTAGAAATCCATACTATTCTTTTTTAATTAATAAATATATTGAGGAATTTAGTTCTATAAAAAAGGTAAATGCTAAAGTTATGAATTGTAAAAGTCAAATAGAAGATTATTTATATAGAATTTATATCTTAAGAAATAAATACGTTCATGTTGGTGATACAACTAATCATAATGACATATTAAGATACGTCCTAAATATAATTGAACCATTTTTTGTGGATAGAATAATTAAATCATTTAATAATTATATTTATAGATATAAGGATGTTGAATCTTTTGAGTGGGAGTATCTTTTTGATGAACTTAATTATAAGTATCAAGTTATATATGGCACGTTAAGTCTTTCAAACGAACGTAGTTTAAAAATTGATAATAATTATATTGACATTAATAATTTATGCAAATCTAATGAACTCGAAAATTTATTAATTAATATTCTTCTTGACCATCATTTGAAATTAAATGAAATGTTGGGAAGAAAGCGAAAAAAAATTTACGAAATGGAAGAATATTAAAAAGTACAAAATTGTATTATATTATAAGTTAGTAAATATAGGTATTACATCTTTAATAAAGTCATAGATTTTATTAGAGGTGTTTTTTTATGCAAAAAAATAAAAAAATAGTGTATTTGGAAGATAAATTTAGTAAAGAAAAAAATATTAGAGATATTTTAATTGAATATTTGATAAAAAAATTAAATAATGATCGGATTTCTTTTTAGATGATTTGTGTTTTTCTAAAAATGATGGTAACATCAAATTGCCTTAGAAAGGAATCTAGTGAATTAAAAAATAAGAAGGAGGGAAAATGTATAATAATTTACTAGAAAATTATGAGTATAAAGCAGGAATATATATAAGATTATCTCAAGAGGACCGAGATAAAAAATATGAGTCTGAAAGTGAAAGTGTAATTAATCAAAGAGATATTTTAATGGGTTACATTAAAAATAATGGTTTTGTTTTTGTAGAAGAGTATGTAGATGATGGATATTCTGGAACTAACTTTGATAGACCAGCTTTTAAAAAAATGATAAAGGATATTCATGATAAAAAAATAAATTTAGTTATTGTTAAAGATTTATCAAGGTTGGGTAGAGATCATGTTAACACAGGATATTTTATGGAGAGGTTTTTTCCAGAAAATAGAGTGAGGTTTATTTCAATTATGGAAAGTTATGATAGTGCTAAAGTTCAAGCTAGTAATGATTCTTCAACTTTTATAGTTGCTTGTAATGATTATTATAGTAAACAGAATTCTAATAAGATAAGAGATGTTTTACGTTCTAAAAAAGTTCAAGGTAAGTATATAGGGAGTGTTCCATGTTATGGATATATGAGAGATCCAGAAGATAAAGGACATTTAATACCAGATCCTAATACAGCTCTTATAGTAAAAGATATATTTAGTTGGTTTATATCTGGAATGAGTATTTCGGATATAGCATCAGTATTAAATAGTAGAGGAGTATTAACTCCTAGTGCTTATAAAAAAATAAATTTAAGTAGTGATGATAGAAGATTAAATGAATGGTGTTCTACTTCAATAAGGAAGATTTTAACCAATAGAATGTATACTGGTGATATGGTACAAAATACTCAAACTAAAGTTAATTATAAAAGTAAGAAAAGAATTAATCTTGATAAAAGTTTATGGATTATAGTTGAAAATACTCACGAACCATTAGTGGATAGACAAGTTTTTGAAACAATTCAAAAAAACAGATTAGTAATACCAAAAACAAAAACATATAGAGAAAAAAGATTGTTTGAAAATTTATTGTTTTGTAAAGAATGTGGTAACTATTTAAGTATAAGTCATAAAAAGGAATATGATTATTGGACTATAAATTGTAATAAATATGCCAGAGATCCTAAAAAACATAGATGTGAATCTCATTTTATGCCATATGATGAATTAGAAAAATCTTTATTAAAACGTATAAAAATTACTGTTTTCAAATACATTAAAAACATATCAATTGAGGATATAAATGAAAAATTAATTAAACAGGGCGAATTATTAGAGAAAAATAAGAATAGCGACTTAATAAGACTAAATAAAGAAAAAGGAAAGCATATAAAGAAATTAGATATATTAATATGTGAAATGTCAGATAAAATTGACAAAGATACATTGGATGGATTAATTAGAGCAGAAGATAAAGCGCTATTAGACATTGTAAAAAAAATAAAAGAGTTAGAAAATAAAAAAGACAACTCAAAGGAACAAATAGAAAAACTTCCTGATTATACAAAAACGATAAAAGAATTTTTAAATATAAATAATCCGAGCAGAGATTTATTGTTTGCTTTGATAGATAGAATTGAAATAGATAAAGATAGAAATATACAAATTACATATAAGTTTAATCTTATAGATGAAGATAAGTATGAATATGATAAATAATTATTTTTTTAATTCAGTTGCTACGTATTTTTTGTGACCGAGGTGGTACAGGCGCTGAAGTAGTATATGCGCTTAGAAATAATGATACATTGTCAAAACTAATATTGGAAGAAATTGCCAAAACAGGGCAAACAATAAGAAAATGGTATCAAAGAAGATTGCCATCTAATCCATCAAAAGATTATTACTTTATTCACAGGCAGACTGGGAATACTGAACCGATTTTAATTGAATATGGTTTTGTGGATAATGCCAAAGATGCAAATTTTATTAAAAATAATTGGCAAAATTTGGCAGAAGCTACGGTAAGAGCAATTGCCACTTACGTTGGTGCACCTTATGATCAAATTTCAGAAGGAAGTATATATCAGGTACAAAGAGGCGATAGCCTATATAGTATTGCTAAAAAATTTGATGTAAGTGTAAGTAGTCTTAAAAGTGCAAACAATTTACAAAATAACTTAATTAATGTTGGTCAAAAACTTGTAATACCTGGTTTTGTTGAACCTACATATTCAACTATTACATATGTAGTGCAAAAAGGTGATAGTCTTTATTCAATCGCATCAAAATATAATACGACGATAAATGAAATAAAAAAATTAAATAGCCTTACCAATAATACTCTAAGTATTGGAGATACTTTAAAGATACCCTCTAAGGATAAAACTGATATTGATGTAGATACAACTGCACCTTCTAATACTTACGTTGTACAATATGGTGATACTATTCAAAGTATTGCAAGGGATAATAATTTAGATGTAGATGATTTAATTAATTTAAATAATCTTACAGATTACGAATTATATGTTGGTCAAATACTAAAATTACCTACATATGCTGGTGAGGATGTAGTAAAAGAAGGGGAATACGTAGTTAAAAAAGGTGATAGTTTATATCAAATTGCAATTAAAAATAACACTACAATAGAAGAATTAAAAAAACTTAATAATCTAAAGACAGATGAGCTTGATGTTGGGCAAATATTAAAACTACCAACCAAAGAAACAAATGAAAAGGTGGAAATTATTCCTGAATCAAATACATATGTTGTTAAAAGAGGAGATAGTTTGTACAGTATTGCACTATCTAATAATATAACAGTAGATGAGTTAAAAAGATTAAACAATTTGACAAGCAATTTACTAAGTGTTGGGATGGTATTAAAACTGCCTAAAACGGAAACAGAAGAAATTGTATACACTGTAAAAAGAGGGGATAGTCTTTATTCAATTGCAAGAGAATATAATACAACGGTAAATGAAATAAAAAAACTTAATAATTTAACAAGTAATTTATTAAGTATTGGCCAGACTATAAGAATACCATTATAATTAGTGTAGATTTATACATACTCCACTAGCGGGTTCATAAAAACAATGATTTTTGTATTTACCTGCTAGTTTTTGATTGAACCATGTACTTGTACAAGGAGAATTATTTTTAGGAGAATAAAACCATAATGCGTTAGTAGCAGGATAAAAATATTCTCCTCTTAAGGTTCTTTCTGCAAGTTGCTTTTGTCTTGTTGTAGGATTACTAAAAAATAAAGGACTATCTTTTCCGCTAAAACCACCTGGAGATTGATAAATCATATCGCTTACACTTCTTATATTAACAAAATCTAAACAATTTGCAATGATTCTATTTATACCAACATTTCCAACCATAAGCATTCCTAAATTGCCTTCACCTATCGCTTCAGCTCTCATTAATCTAGCAAGTAATTCTAAATCTTTTTTAGTATATTTAATAATCATAAAAATTCACCTATAAAATTATATATATTTATTTGACAAATTATGATAAAATGTGTATTATTTAATTATGCATGTATGTATGTGCATAGGGGATTAGTTAAATGGTATAATAATGGTCTCCAAAACCACTGTTGGGAGTTCGATTCTCTCATCCCCTGCCATTTGGAAATTTGTTCGAGTTATGCAATGCTTGAATTAATATATAAAAAACTCATTTTCTCTAGAAAGAAATTGAGTTTTTTTATAATCAAATTAAAAACAACTTTATTATTAAAAAACAAAATTATGATGTTAGTTATTAATTATAAGATTAAGTTATCCTTTAAAATTATTTCGGCTTTATAACTAAAAAATATATTTATAATAAAGTTTATGATATTAATGTAATCTAACAGCTGTTCCGTAAGCAAAAATTTCAATTACTTGTTTAGAACCCATAAGTCCTTGTGATACTGCAACGCGATATTCAAATTGACAATTAATTACTGCGTGCCCACCCAATTCACTTGCTTTTTTACGAAGCCCATCTTTTACTTTGTCAAATGCTTTATTAGGATCTGCACTTTTAAAAAAAACTTCAGTGCATGAATCTAGTGCAAAAATTGCATCAATTATTTCGTAGTCTTCATTAATATCTCCGGTTGTTATTAAGATATTGATAAACTTATCCATTTTAAAAAATGGATTTTTTTATATTACAAAAAAGTTATTGGTAAATAGAAAATAATTTGTGAAAAAAGTTTATAATATTAGGATAACAATAACATTGTAATATATATGAAAAGTAAAATATAATACGACTGGATATCTAAATATGTAAATTTACAAAAAGTCAAATAATGTCAACATATGGATTTTAAAGTGTAGCTGAAATTTAAAGTATACACGTATAAAGACTTATAATAAAAGAAATTGTAAAGGAGATATAATGGCATTTACATATGCGCGATTTAATGATGTATTTTTATTATAAATTAATTTTACATATAAAAAGAAAATATTATGTATATATAAAATTGGTAAAAATAGGTAATTTTTGAAAAAATATTTTCAAAAAAAGAAGCATGTTACTTGCTTCTTAAAACTTAATATATAAAATTTTATAATAATTTAATTTATTGTGTGCTGCTTATCCAAGTATTCCTTTAAATAATCCAAGGGAGATTATTCCCATAATAACACCTGCAAGAACTACACCACCCATAACAGCAAGGACACTTTTTTTAAAATCCATATCAAGAATAGATGCGGCAAGTGTACCAGTCCATGCGCCTGTTCCTGGAAGAGGGATACCAACAAATATTAATAATGCTATATATAATCCTTTACCAGCGGATGCTTTAAGTTTTTCTCCACCTTTTTCACCTTTTTTAAGACACCATGTAAAGAATTTACCGATATATTTTTTATTACTTCCCCAAATTAATACTTTTCTTGCAAATAAGTATATAAATGGTACGGGTAACATATTTCCAATAATTGCAATTATATAGGATGGAAGTAGTGGCAAATTAAACCCTACCGCATACGGAATAGCGCCTCTTAATTCAATTAATGGAAACATTGATACAAAAAATATAATTAAATATTTCTTTAACATAAATAATCACCATTCTAATAATACCAAATGTAAAAAAAATTTAAAACTGTTTTTTTATATATTTACATAGTTTTAAATTATTTTTGGTCTTCATTATTAAAATATTTCAAAATTTTATTTTGATTTATAATTATTTGCTTTATTTCAGTATGTAACTCTTCAAGTATTAATTCACTTTTTAAATCTGTTTTATAATCATTTGAACTTCTTGCTCTATCTTTTTTAGCTTCTCTATTTTGACTCATCATAATTATAGGTGCTTGTAAGGCTGCTATACAAGATAAAATTAAGTTAAGTAAAATAAATGGGTATGGATCTTTATCTTTTAATACAAATAAATTTAGTATAATCCATAATACTAAAAATAATATCATACAAAGTATAAAGGTCCAACTACCTGCAATTTCAGCAATTTTATCTGCAACTTTATCTCCAAATGTTCTTTTTTCATCACTTTGCTTATCAACATCAACTGCAATTGGTTCTCGAGTAAGCATATTAATTAATTCTTCTTCATCATTTTCTTCAAAATTTCTTTTTAGTAGCATTTGTACTATTTCTTTTTTAGTTTTCCTATTTTCCATATCATCACCATTTTAATAATATCATTACAAAATGATGATGTAAACTATAATTTGTATTTTATACGTAGAATTCTTTAATTACCACAGTAATATAGGTAAATTTTATATTTGTACTACTAGATGAATCTGTAATATTAGTTTTAAATTGTAATGCAGGAGGCGCAGTTGTATCAACAAAATTTGTTTCTTTAAAAATTTTTATTAAGTTCAAAAAAATAAGTCACTAACCTCAGTACCTGTAGTGACGTTATACAATGAAAATGATGCACCTGCATCTTCTTTAACTCTAGGTATTATACGTGATATGTAATCATTTGATATTCTAGCAGTTTGCATATCTATAAAATTACCGAATGCTATAGTATTGTAAAAAGTAGGTTCCATCATTTTATATATACCAATCTCATGTAACCTTTTTAAAAAGAACCTTTGTAATAATTTTATCTTCAAAGTTCATATTTATTTATCAAAACGATTATATTTTATGTATAAATTTAAGTTTTAAATAAATCATTTATAAGTAGGTTAAAGAAAAAATTATGACGATTATTATATACAAATGATGGTTTATATATAATAGCATGAAAGGAGATGAAATCTGGGTAATTGTAATAATAATGATTTTTGTAAATGAATATATTGTTTTGGTTCAACAGGGCCTATAGGAATAATTATACAAAAAATATATATTTAGTAACGTTTAACGATGGAACAAATGTAGATGGAATTTTAGTAAAAAGTAATTCGGCGTTACCAATTAATAGAAAAGAACTTGATATTTATGAGTTAATAAATTTAGATACAAGTAATAATACTATACAATTTAATGAAATCGGATATTATAAAATAACTGCAATAGCTTATCTTTCATTAAAGAAAGATACAATATTTAATCCTGATACAGATTTTATTACACTAGGATTTAAAGTAGCTAATACAGATAATGTTTATATAGGTGCTAGTGAATGGAGAAATGATGAAAATGCTAGACAAATAGTTATGCATGGAGTTATAGCAGTAAATAACTTAGATGAGCAATATGAAGTTGTTAATTTAGGGAATAAAGATATATATTTAAATTCCCCAGATTTAAATAATATTAAATCAGATTCTTATTTTACAAATTCTTTAGTTACAATAATAATTGAATATATGGGTAGATAATAGACTGCTAAATAGTAGTCTTTTTTAATTTTTATATAGATATTACCATTAATTTAAGTAGGTATGTCAAATTTACTATAAAGACATATATTATTTATAAGGAGGACAAAACATGAATTATTTTAATTATTATGGTGATTATTTTCCTAGATGTTATGATTACTCTTATTATCATAATACTAATAACTATTTAAAAGATTATGGAGGATATCCTGCAACGTTTAATATTAATAAATTAAGTAATGAAAATAATAATTATAGAATATCAATTTTTACTGGGGATAATTTACAAGTAACACTTATGAGTATACCAGTAGGTGAAAGTATAGGACTTGAAATTCATCCAGATGTTGAACAGATTTTATGTGTAACAGAAGGCAATGCAGTAGTAGAAATGGGTATTAATAAAAATAATTTTGATTATAAGAATGAAATGCATGAAAATTATATGACAATAGTACCTAAAAATACTTGGCATAATATTATTAATGTAGGAAATATTCCGTTAAAACTATATTCAATATATTCACCACTAAATCATGAAAAAGGCACGATACAAAAAACAAAATATAATGCATAATATCAATAATTTACATTAAATAAACCTTATGATATACTTCTTAAGGGTGGTATTATGGGTAGTGAGTGGATATATCTTACAAATTTAAGATTTGATATTTCTAATAAATTATATTTATCTAAGTACTTTAATTTTTACTTAAGGAATTTAAATTCTGAAGAAGAAAATTTTTTCTTTGAAATACTTAAAAATGAGTACAAAAAAATAATAAAAAAATATGGGCTTAAAAATGCGTATGAAGAATATAAAATAGTTAAAGAAAATAGTACAGTTGATTATATGATGAAAAGTTTAAGAATGTTTTCGATTGCTGATTATTTTTCATTATGTGAGTTAAAAATCCTTGTAAGAATTTATTTAACTGAATCTAATAAAGAAACTTATGAACCAGTAATGGATGATTTTAAAACTAATAATATATCAAAAGTGCTAAGAAATTACCTAAGAAGGCTAATAGTAATTGATTATGATAGGGAATTATTGCTCGAAAAATTAAAAAAATATGATAATTCTAAAACAACAGAAGATGCTTTAATTCTAGAATTTAGGAAATCATTTATTAATTTTTATAATTATATAAATAGAGTTAAAATAAGTTATGATATATATAATTATCGTGATTCTAAGTACAATTCATCTATACTTTTTTTATCAAAATTAGGAAAAACTACATTTGAATCAAGAAATAATAGAAATTTAGTTGATAAATTTATAAACATAAAAGATGATAATTTTGATAATTTCATGTTTATTATTGAGACCTTCTATTCAGAAAATAATAAATCATACAAAAAAGAGATAACTGATTACGTTACACTTCTTGAAATGTTTGTAACTCACAGTCCATCTACTAATAGATATAATGTAGAAGATTCAATATCAAAACAATTTGTTGAGAAAATTTCAGCTTCATTTTCACTTACTCACAGTATAAAAAATAAAATAGATTTAGAGGACTTTAAAAAAGAATTAAAATACATGTATAATTATAGATCTAAGCTACTTCATGGCGAAGTACTTGAAATGAATAAACAACTTAATAAATTTTTAGAAATACCATATTATTCAAGCAGAAGAAATAACGATATAGATAAGGATTATTATAAAATAAAGGGAATTATAGAAAAATATATGTCAAATAGACTAGAAGATATTTTTAGAAAGATATTTGAATTGTATGTTAAAAATTACTTATTTTTTGAAGCAATAAAATAAAGGATTTGATTCCTTTATTTTATTTTTAAGCATAAATATAAATAGGTGGTTTTATGGATAATAAGTATATAAATGATTTAGAAAATTTTGACTTTTGTTCTTTTTCAAATTGGTTAAGTACACTTAATCCATATGAATTTACTCTTGTTGCTACTATAATTGGATTTATAATTTCTCCGTCTCTTACATTAAATCAACAAAATTCTATAGGCAATTTTTTTGAATTGTTAGGTCAAGTAATACTAACTATAAATGCTCAAGGTACAACAGTAACTCAAAAACTAAAAGAAAAGCCGGGTATAAAAGAATTTTTAGAAAAAACTACTATTGAAGAAGAGATAGCTAATTTAAAAAAAGAAGTTATTAAGTTAAGAGAAGATACATTAAATAATAAGAAGTTAGATGAATAATTTATTATTTAATTCTTATACTAAAATAAATATTTATTGCTTTAAGAAGTAGTTCTTTGTTAATATCTTTTTTTATATTATTAAAATTTGCTTTTTCTTTATTAACTAAATTTAATAAATCTTTGTCACAGTTAATATTAAAACCAAGATAATTAGATAATAAATTATCATTACTATTTGTTAATAACTTAATACTTAACCATCTAGTATTATTAGATATTATACTTTTTAAATAGTTATCCACAGTATTTATTGCACTTTCAATTTCATCATTATACAAAATCTTGTTTGTAACATTTTTATTATCTGTTAAATGTATATATATTTTATTTTTGATTAAACCTATATCTGATGCATTATATGGATTAATTATAGGTATATTTAATTTATCACTAAATTTATCAATATCAATTTTAGAATTAATACTTTTATCAAGAATACATATAAGTGAATTATTAGATATTTCTAATAACTCTAGTATCATATTTATGTTTTTAATTGATAAGTTATCCACAATAATTACATTTAAAGTTGGTTCTAAAAAATAAATTAAATCTTCTATAATATTTTTATCTAATATATTGTTTTTCTTGATATCCTCTAAATTTATTACTATAAAATCGTTATCATTATAACAATACTTGCCAAATTTGATCTTATATTTTTCTATATGCATATTAAATGTATTTAATTTATTTATCATTTTGTTAAATATTTTATTATCACACAAATTAATAAATGATACAATTATATCACTTGGATTATCTTTATATATATCATTTTTCTTGATTTTAGTTAAACTTTTATTAAGCTTCATAATTATATTCCACCATATAGGTTTTAACAATATTCCTCTTCATAAGCACCTCTTAATATACTGGTACATTATAATATATGTAAAAAAAGTAAAAAGTACCATTATTAATTACATGATTAGGTATATTTAATTGACTTAGTAATATAAATAAATTATAATAATTATAGATTTTAGTAAGGAGTGATTTACATTGTCTAAGTCTAAGGGTAATAAGAAGAAAAGTACAAGTAAAAAAAAGAGAAAAGTTAATAAAAAAAGCAATGTAAATAAGAAAAATCAGAGTAAAAAAATAACAGCAACTAAAAAAGCAAATAGTAAAAACAAAAAATATAATAAAAATAAAACTGGTAATAAAACTAATAATATAAGTAAAGAGAAAATAATAAATGAAAATGAAATTATAAATAATAATATAAAAGATGATAATATATCAGATAAAAAAGATAAGCTAATAGAGGTTTTTGAACCAGAAGTAATTAAAGAAAAAATAAAAATAGATGAAAATCCACAAGAAGATTTAGAAAGCACTTTAAAAGAAAAACCAGTATTAATTGAAACTGTTCAAACTAGAGAGATTAAAAAGAAGAAATATTATCCTATAATACTTCTTATATTCGTGATTATTTTAATTGTTTCAGGTATAATTTTCTTAAATAAAACACCTGCTAAAACTGGTTTATTTACTAAGATAGATTTTGATGAATATATGGATTTATACAAGAATGAAGGACTATCTTACATATATATAAAAAATGATAATTGTGCTCAATGTGAACTTATTGAACCTTCTTTAAGTAAGTTAGTAACAGAATATAAAATAGATATAAAAGAATTAAATGAAAGTAAGTTAAATGATGATGAGAAAGAAAAATTAATTAGTAGCAATACAGTATTTGATGATGGATTTGTATCACCTACAATTATATCTATAAAAAATGGTAAGGAAATACTTAATGTAAAAGGAAATAAGGAATATTCTATACTAAAAAGATTTGTAGAAGGGTCAAAAAATCCTGATGCGGCAATGTCTTTTATAAATATAGATATCAATAAGTATTTATCAGTAATTAAATCAAATGAGTTATCAGTTGTCTATATAGGCAGAAAAAATTCAAATGAATATAAAAAATATGCACCTATACTTGAAAAAGTATCAACTGAACTTAAGATTAAAGTTTATTATTTAAATACTGATTCGCTAGAATCTGAAGGCGATTGGAATAAATTAGAATCATCAAATCAAATATTTAGTGGAATGTGGTTTACTCCGGCGACATTAGTAATTAAAAATGGTAATATTGTTGAATATAAATTCGAATTATTAGATGAAGATATGACTAGAGAATTTTTAAGAAAGTATGGTGGTTAAGATGGACGTATATAATAAAGTAAAAAAATTTAAAAAGAAATATAAAGGCACGGTTGCATTTAGATTAAAAGCACATTCAGAAGTATTAGAAAAACATTTAAATCCAGGAGAAGAAGTATTATATGTATTTGCCGGTCAAAAGAATAATTCAAGCATTGCAGTCCCAAATACATTTATAGTTGCACTTACTAATAAGAGACTTGTATTTGCAAGAAAAAGACTATTTTTTGGATATTTCTTCTATTCAGTAACGCCTGATATGTTTAATGATTTAAAAGCAAATTCAGGAGTTTTATGGGGTAAAATTGTTATAGATACAGTAAAAGAATTAGCAATTATATCAAATATATCAAAAAGTGCACTTAGTGAAATTGAAACAGAAATAACTGAGTATATGATGAGAGAAAAAAAGAAATATGCTATAAAGAAAAAAGATGAATCTTAATCTTTTTTTTTATCCTTTATTATAGTATAATCATAGTAAGGTAGGTGAATATAATGATAGTAAGAAAGCCATACGCATTTTTAATTAAAAATTTTAGATTTATTCACTTTTTAATATTAATTTTTTCAACATATATACTTTATAAATCCAAATTATTATTTGACTTTTTTAATAAATATGCAAGTACTAGACAAGTTTTAACAGCAGAAAATATTGCACATACATACGTTCCTACATTATTAATAATATTTTCTTTTATTGTTGTAGCACTTTCCTTAATAATATTTATACTTTTAAAAACAAAAGATAAACCCAAAACATTATATTTTGTAATAATATGTTATTATGTAGCATTTATTGTATTTTCTTTTATTTCAAGAGGTGCAATTAATACAATAGTAATAGAGGGTTTGGCACCTAAAGAAGCAAGGTTATTAAGAGATATAAGCTTAATTGCATTTATCATACAAATTATATTTTCAATTTTATTTTTAGTACGTACTTTAGGATTCGATATTAAAAAATTTCACTTTGGAGAAGATTTAGAATCCTTAGAAATAGATGTAACTGATAATGAAGAAATAGAATTAATATCTGGAATTGATACAGATAAAGTATTAAGAAATTTTGAAATGCAAAAAGAAAACTGGAAAGTATTCTTTATAGAAAATAAAACAATTATAATTATGATATTATTTCTTGCTTTAGTAATTATACCCACTACATTTATAGTAAAAAATAATGTAGCAAACAGAAGATATGAAATAAATGAAGTAATAGATTTAAATAATTTTAATTTAAGAATAACAGATGTTTATGTAACAAAATATGATTATAAAGGAAAACAACTATTAAAAGGTAATAAAAGTTATTTAATAGTAAAATTTAACCTTTATAATTTATCTGCCGAAAGAGGTATAATATTAAATAATTTAAGAATAGAAGCAAAAAGTGAAATTTATACGCCAAATACAACACATTATGCTAGTTTCATAGATATAGGTAATGGTTATTATGATCAAAAAATTGAACCAGAGAAAAGTAATGATTATATTGCTATATATATAATTAATGATGATGATTTAAATAATGAAATGGTTTTAAGATATACAGATAAAATAACCTATAATAAAAAGGGTGTAAACACTTTATATAAAAGGGTTAATATAAAACCAGTATCACTAGATAATATTAAAGAAGGACAAACAGTAAAATTAAATGAAGAACTGGATTTTTCCACATCAAATTTAAATAATACTACTTTAACTTTAACTGGCTATGGCATAAAAGATAACTACACTTATAAAGTAAATAACAATACTAAGTATATAGTGAATAAAGAAGGTAAAGTATTAAAATTAACATATGATTTAAATTTAGATGAAAATATAAGCTATATAACAGATTTTAAAGATTTTATAGAAAAATATGCACATATAATTTATCTTTATGATAATAAAGAGTACACATTAAATATTAAAGATATTACACCAGTAAACTATAAAGATAAAGATATATTTTTATCAGCAGATGAAAATATAGGAGCATCAAGTAATATAAGAATAGAATTTAATGTTAGAAATATAAAATATACATATGTATTAAAATAGCATTAATTTAAGAAGTAAGGTGAATACCAATGAATAAAAAAGAAATAAGAGACTATCTAATATTATTTTTAAATATTATTTTGATAGTTTTTCTAACGACTAAATTTTCTAATCTGTTTGGTTCAGATACAGATTGGATAAATCAACATACAATAATACCAGATTATTTTAGGCAAACTTTTTATAATACGGGTAAATTATTACCCAATTTAGCATTTAATTATGGTGGTGGGCAAAATATCTTTAATTTATCATATTATGGATTATTAAGTCCAATAGTATTAATATCATATTTATTTCCATTTTTAAGTATGCAAACATATACCATAATAGCAAATATAATAATTTTAATGATAACATCAGTTTTATTTTATAAATGGATAAAATCTCATGGTTTTGATGACAATATAACTTTAATAACATCTTTAATATTCACTTTAGCACCACCATTAATATTCCAAATGCACCGTCATATGATGTTTGTAAACTATATGCCATTTTTAATTATGTCATTAATTGGAGTGGATAAATATTTAAAATATAAAAATAAAACTATCTTAATTTTAGGAATATTTCTAATGATTATGACAAGTTATTATTATAGTGTATGCGGAATAATAGTAGTATCATTATATTACTTGTATAGATATATAGATACAAATAATAATTTTACTTTTAAACAACTAATTATTAATGGAATAAAATATGTATTACTAGTATTTATAGGTATATCTATGGCTGGGATATTATTGATTCCTACAGCATACACATTGCTTCAAGGACGAGGAGAATCAACTTCTACAATTAGCTTAATACAATTACTTACACCACACTTAAAAATATATAAACTATTTAATGGCCCATATTCTATTGGGGTATCTATGATTGGATTTGTATCTTTATTATATTTATTCTATACAAAGAAAAAAAGTAATATAGTATTTGCAACATCTTGCAGTATCATAATATTTATGCCAATATTTATGTATATATTAAATGGAGGATTATATTTAAGAGAAAAGTGTTTTATACCATTTATACCGGTATTTGGTTATATGATTGCAGTTTTCTTAAGCGATTTATATAATAAAAAGATAAACACAAAGAAATTTACTATATTTTTACTCATAATATTAATACCACTATATTATTATAAAGAAAAGCAATTAAGTTATCTGTTTTTTATAGGATTTATTCTGTTGATGCTATTAATAGATAAAAAGAAATACATTAAAACTATTATGACTTTATATATTGTTTTAGTAGCATTAGGTATGGCTGGATATGAAGCATTAAATGAGAAATTTGTAAGTAGAGATATGTTAAATAAAATATTTGATAAAAATATTGAAAAAGAAATAAATGATGTAATAGATAGTGATACCTCATTTTATAGATCAAATAACTTAATGTATCCAACTAAAACAGTAAATAAAATATATAATCAAAGATATTATACTACGACAATATATTCATCAACATATAATAAAAATTATTTAAAATTTCTAAGAGATACATTTAAAACAAGTATGCTTGAATATAATTATTTTCTAGTACCCGCTTCAAATAATATATTATTTAATACATTTATGGGAGTTAAATATTCATTTTCTGATTATGATTTAGGAATAGGATATACCAAAATTAACAATAATACTTATTTAAATAAACAATATATTCATTTTCATTAATCACACTTATTTTCATAATTCATCATTTATATAATATGCCTACGCACTAATATAGTGATTATTGAATTTTATTTTTTTATATGATATGCTTATTACATAAATAAGGAGGATACGTAATGGCTAAGAAAAAAGAAGCCAGCAAAAATTTATGTAATGCTGGATTAACTCTAACAATAATATTTGCTGTATTAATTGCTGGTACAATAGGTTTTTTAATAGGTTTTTTTGCTTAAGAGTATAGTTAACTATACTTTTTTATATTTTTTGTAAAAGAAAAACGTTACTATTTTGTAGCGTTTTGTTTCATTAAATCATCTATACATTTTTTTAGTTTAACTGCATCTGTATCAAAAACAATCTTTAATTGATCATCTATTTCTACGATACCTTTTGCACCTAATTTTTGTATTCCCTCTTTATTAGCTAGTGAAACATCTCTTAAAGTAACTTTAAACCTAGATAAAGATGCATCTATACTTATAATATTTTTTTTACCACCTAACAATTCAACTAACTTATTAGCTTCTATTTTAAAATCTCTTTTGCTTCCTTTAATAACTGCAAATGCTATTATTATAAGTATTACTGCTATTATTATATATCTTGCCAATGGCATAAATATCACCTCTTAACATAATAATTATACTATATTTTTTTACTTTTGCAATCATAAATTGGGTGTTAATTATATATCATATGTCTTATATAGAATATCTTAATATTGAAAAGAGGTGTAAATATGTGTAATGAAGATAACAAAAATACTAATAATTGTATGTATGAAATACTAAAAACTATATTAGTATTACAAAAAGAAGCTAATATGCCAGAGTGCTGTTTAGATACTTGTGATAAAAAATGTTTAGGATGTACACCATGTACATGTTGTTGTAATACAAGGCCAATAACAATTTATACTTGTGGATGTTGTAATACTAAATTAGCTCTACCTATAACAAAGGATCCTAATGAAACAGTTACTTCTAGTGTATTTAGAATAGAAAAATTAGATGACAATTGTGCTACATTTAGAGTACTTGTTGCAACAGTAAATGATGGAGTAACTACTTATACAGCAACTGATTCATTCTTTACAATTAATCTAAATTGTGTTTGTGTATTAAAATGTTTAAACGATACATATATTGAATGTATATAATAGGCCAAATTTAATTGGCCTTTTTTATATCAACAATATCATCAATATTTATTTTTTCTTCATCAATAGTAATTAAATTATTATCCTTAAGTGCAACTACATCAACAATTCTTTCACTTTTATCTTTTAAAACTATTTTTGCTCTAAATTTATACACAAAATTATCAGATAAAAAATATTCATTAATTTTACTTACAATATTCATATTATCTATTCTATCAATTTTTTCTAATACTTCATTTTCATTAGTAAAATGATAACTTTCTTTATTATTTTTTATATATTTATTAATTTGGTTAATAAAAACTTTAGGTTTAGCCATAATTCCTCCTTATCAATATTAATTGTATGCATTAAAGATTAAAATTTGATTATTATGTAAATAATAAAAATGTGATATTATGGCAAAATTATATAAATATAAAATAAATAAAAATATTTTGATTACATTATTATGCTTTATAGTTATTAGTATAGTAAGTATTTATAGTGCAGGAAATATAATAGGTATAAATAATTTATTTGTTAAACAAATAATTTGGTTTATATCTGGCTTTTTAACTATTTATTTAATAGCAAAAACTTATAATGATGATATTTATTCATCATACAAAATATTATATGTTTTTGGAAATATTGTTTTAGTACTTTTACTCTTATTTGCACCCCCAATTAACAACTCAAAATGTTGGTTTAATATTTTTGGTATAGGAACAGTTCAACCAAGCGAATTTATGAAAATAATACTAATTATTACTAATGCAGTTATTATAGATAAACACAATAAAAAGAAAGATAAAAAAGATATTACTTTAATACTTAAAATATTTATCGTAACTTTAATACCATCAATTCTTACATTTTTAGAACCTGATACAGGGATGGTAATTATATACTTTGTAATATCAATATCCATGTTATTTATATCTGGTATTAATATTAAATGGTTTATATCATTAATAATTATTATAAGCACATTTTTATCAATATTTTTATTAATATATTTTTATAAAGAAGATTTATTTATAAAAGTATTTGGTTCATCTTTTTTCTATAGAATAGATAGATTATTAGATTGGAAAGATGGAGTTGGTATGCAACTTACTAATGCACTTAATGGAATTGGTAGTGCTTTTATATTTGGACATGGTTTTAATAATACCCCAATATATTTTCCTGAACCACAAACAGATTTTATATTTTCTGTTTTTGCCACTAATTTTGGTCTTATAGGATCTATCATATTAATTTCTCTTATTATTTATTTTGATTTTAGTATTATAAATATAGGAATTAAATGTAAAAATAAGATTGATAAATATGTAATATCTGGTATTGTAGGTATGCTTTTATATCAACAAATACAAAATATTGGAATGAATATTGGGCTTCTTCCAATTACAGGTATAACTCTACCATTTATTAGTTATGGAGGATCAAGCCTACTTTCTTATATGATAATAGTTGGCCTTATTTTAAACATTTCAAATGATAAAAGAAAAAAGCACTAAGTGCTTATAGACTTTCTAAAGTATCCATAATGTATGGTACTATTTGACTTTTTCTAGATAATATATTATTAAGTGAAACACCTTCATATATAGAATCTAATTTAAAGCTTTCCTTTATAATTTCTTCAGATTTTGAACTATATATAATATATGATTTATTTTCAAATATATCAGTTATAAACAAAGTTAAAACTTTGTAATTCTTATCTTCTGCTACTTGATCAAAATATTTAACCATTTCATTTAATTTCTTTTTCAAATAATTAAAATCAGAAGTTAATACTTGACCTATGCCTACTAATTGTTCATTTACTTTATAAGATTTAAAATCTTTATATAAAAGTTGTTCAATACTAAGTCCTTTTATACTCATACCATGTTTTAATAATTCATTACCATAGTCTTCATAATCAACACCTGCAATTTCAGATAATTTTGTTAATGTTACTCTATCTTTCATAGTAGTTGTTGGAGATGTTAATAGTAATGTATCAGATATTATTGCAGATGCCATAAGGCCTGCAATTTCTTTTGGTATTTCAATATTATTTTCTTTATACAAATCATAAATAATTGTATTAACACTACCATACGCTGCATTTCTAAAATTAATTGGTTTTTTAGTAATAATATCACCTATATTATGATGATCTACTACTTCTATAATTTCAGCTTCCTCAAGGCCATCAACACTTTGTGATGCATTATTATGATCTACTAATATTACTTTTTTTCTAAATACATCATTAGTATCAGTTAATGTTAAAAGCCCCATACATTCATTTCTTTTCCCTAATATTGGATAATTAGTATGCTTTAACTTTTTACTTGCATCAAGAAAATCTGATAAATAATCTGCTTCATTAAATGTAACAGATCCTTCTTTTCTTATAAAATCACCTACATAATTAGATAAAGATATATTCTTTCCTACTTCATAAGAATTAAATGGTGTAGATATTATATTAACCTTATTTTTCTTTGCTTTTATTAAAAATTCTACTGGTAGTTTTAAATTTGCAACTATTATTATTAATTTAACTTTATTATTAATTGCATACTCTAATATTGGTTTTCTATCACCCACTATTAATATAGACGAACTATCTAATGTTACCGTATTAAAAAATGTTTCTTTCGCATATGTAACAGCCATTACATTACCACTTATTTCCTTATCAAATTTTAATACTTTCTCACCATTTAATATACTTAATATATTTTCATAAGATGTATTAATTTTATGAAAATCACCGTTTATTATTTCTTTAGCAATTTCTTTTAGTGATATATATCCATAATATTTACATCTTGAATCTACAATTGGAATACCTGTTAAAGAAAGAGAATTCATATAATCAAATACTTCTTTAATAGGTCTATCTTTATATTCATATACTCCCCTATGATAATTAACATCTTTTAATTGAAGTTTAACATCATTTAAATGAAATGGAGTTTTTACTTTAAAATAATCAAGTGCATATTTTGTTTCTGAATTAATATCCCCTAGTGTAGAAGGTATTGTATGAAAACCTAATTTATTTTTTAAATATGAAAGTGCAATAGACGCACATATAGAATCAGTATCTGGATTTTTATGTCCAAAAATATAAATAAAATCATTATTCATAATATCACCCCACGAATTACATTTGTACATATTACCACGTTTTAAAGTAAAATACAAGCAAAAAGCAAGCATTATTGTAAATTATCATAGTTCCAGATATTTAATTTGCCTTTTGCACTTATTTTATTAATTTTTCTTACATTTTTTAATATCCATGCATATCTGCCAACTTCATATAATCCACAATTATATTCTTTTTCATTCTTTTTTATATTTTCAATAAATTCTTCAGTCATATAAATACAATCCACTAAATCACATACACAAATAATATAACCGAAATTCATGTCTATATTATTTGCTAAAGACATTACATATTCTTTTTCTAAATACTTTTTATCTATCTTTTTACCACTTGCATGTATATATAAAGGCCCTCTATAATTTGTTTTAAAACTCCTTGTTTCAATCTTTTTATCACCATTCATTATTAATGATGCATATGGTTCTTTAATACTTAATACCTTCATACCCTCACTCCTTAATTTAGTTAATTATATCAAAAAAACTAACGAAACGTTAGTTTAAAACAATACTATATCTCAATTATTCCATTTATTATATCTATAACCTCGTATAATTCATCTTCATTTATTTTTTCAACTAATGACAATTTTCGTGCATTAAAATCTATACTTCTTATATGTTCACATAAAATTGAACCTCTAACTTTTTTTGTATTTTTTAATTCATAATGAGTAGGAAATTTTTTTATATTTGTTGTAATCGGGCAAATAATAGCCATATTGGTATATTTATTAAATTTATCTTTACTGATTACTATAGCAGGTCTTAATCCAGTTTGTTCATGCCCCTTTGTTGGTGCAAAATCCATATAACAAATATCACCTTGTTTTGGTATATACATTAATCTAATTTTTCCTTTCCTACATCTTCTCCCCAATCATATGATTCTAATTTTCCTTTTTCACAATCTGATAATTGATCAAACATCTCAAATCTTTCTTCTAAAGTTAAATGCTTCTTTTTAGGTTTTGAAATAATAATAGAATCTTCTTTTTGTATTAATTCAACCACATCATTAGTTTTTAAGTTAAGAGATTTTAAGAGCCCACTAGGAATTCTTATTCCATCTGAGTTTCCCCACTTCTGAAGTCTTGCTTCCATGCTATCATCTCCATTCATTTATAGTATATACAATGTTTATACTTTTGTCAATTGTTTTTCACTAATTATTATATTCATTTTAATAAATTATAATCATTTACTATAGTGTATCAAAAAAACTAACGAAACGTTAGTTTAATAGATTTTAAAATAGACTAAATTGAGATAGTGTGCCTACTAATAGATGATAATATTTTAATTAATTTTATTATTGCCAATTTGGCATATTACAAGGACATTCATCCATATTAGTTACAACATCTTCTTCACAACATGAATATTGTGGTACGTATACATGTTTATAAATATGATTATTTATAACTTTAGTATTGATTGGGCAAATATGTTGTACTTCATGTATTATATCCTTTTGAATACATTTTTCAACTGGTTTTTCCATAACTGGATCCATATTACAGTATTCAGTACATGGATTATTTATGTATCCTGTGTTCATACATGGATTACTCATGCATCTATTTGCTTCACAGCAACATTTTTTGTTCATAAACATTTAAATTTCCTCCTTACCTATACTATAATATGAAAAATTAACTATTATGGTTAGGTATATTACCCAATAAATAAAAAACGTCAGTTAATTTGACGTTCTTTATTTACTCTTATTCACTAACTACTTCTACATTACCATAGCTGTTTTTGACCGTGCCAGTTATAAAAGAACTAGAAATAATATCATTTATTATACGTTCCCAAGCAAAACTTTTACCAGTTTTATTTACTATTTTTATCAAATCTGAATTTGAAAAACTATCTTTATAAAATGCCCTTCTTCCTATATTTTCCATACTTTTCGGTATCACTACTTCTGTCAACTGATTATTTTCAAATGCTCTATCTCCTATAATTTTTACACCATTTGATAGCGTTAAAGATGTTAGTTGATTACCGCCAAATGCAGATTCTCCTATATTTTCAACACTACCCGGTATCACTACTTCTGTTAACTGATTATGTTCAAATGCTCTATCTCCTATACTTGTTACACCATCTAATAGTGTTAAAGATGTTAATTGATTACTACTAAATGCATAATTTCCTATATTTGCTACACTGCCCGAAATTGTTACTTCTGTTAGTTGATTATTTTCAAATGCAGATTCTCCTATGCTTTTAACAGCACTTGGTATTACTACTGAAGTTATTCCTAAACCTTTCACTGGAACTCTACTAAGTGGAATTGGGGCAACATATTTTTTATTATTATTTAAATATGATACTGATGCTTTTTCTTTGTTTTTTATACTAGTTGGTGTTATTCCGTTTGCTGTAAATGCATAATCTGCAATTGCAACTACTTTCTTACCATCTATCATACTTGGTATTACTACATCTGTTCCTCCACCATTTTTATATGTTACTTCT
>ERZ857969.1082-NODE-1082-length-40105-cov-17.187591_pt1 | contig 40105 bp, 37 predicted proteins | sample MGYA00519864_ERZ857969 | MGnify/ENA primary metagenome ERZ857969 (study PRJEB31778, sample SAMEA3449382) | human gut metagenome | biome: human gut; feature: human-associated habitat; material: faeces | place: United Kingdom | collected 2010/2012 ...
CAAGTATTCGTTCCCTTTTTTGCCTAAGTGGCTCAAGTACAGTTTACCATTTACAGGGTCATTTTGCTAAAAATGACGATTAGCTTGTTGGAAACACATTTCCCAAACCCTATGAATGCAGCACGGGCACTGCGGTTGTGAAGTCGTGAGAAATGCAGTCGGTGTCCAATCACATTGCCCCCGCGCGAAGATTGAGGCGACCGCCAGTGACGGTGCCGAAAATGCGAGTGATCATTTTGTCACGTCCTTTCTTGTTTTTTTGGCATAGAAAAGGCGGAACTTCGAAAAGAAGCCCCGCCAATTTTGAGTAATTAGAGAATATTAAGTTGCTTTTTTATTTCGGCGATACTCTTGCGAATGGTAAATAGCCGATCCGAATATACATCTTTAATCCATATTCGATCGTTGCGTGTGCAACATTTTGAAAGACTCTTCTCCATATCTTCAACAGTAAGTGCTTCAAATTGCGTTAGCTTATCAAGAACTTGTATTGAAGGATAGTAGCGAAGACATATAATGACTGTGTATTGTCCGTGTGAATCCCACCTGCTATATTCACGTTGCAGGATAGAAGCATCATCAGCACTGCGGCCAAGAGACATAGCAATTTGAGTTTTGACAAGCCCTGGATTTGCGAAATAACCCATGATAACCTTTTCCATTGATGGATCTCTCCAGCGAGCAAGCATTTTCATCGTCTGAGGAAAAAATGAAAAAAGGTATGGATCTTGTGCTAATGAAACTAACTGATCAAGCAACTTCTTAGATTTCAACTGAGCAAATGCAGAGTCAAACTCCATCATGATGGAATTGTCCACAAAAGGCACTGAATTACGGTACTCATTATACAAATTCCAGATGATTTGTTCACAACCATTTACTCGCCCGCATTCATGCTTTTTGCTTCCGACCAAATGGAAAACCAAGGCAGAACGTATGAGATGCGAATGAAAGCAATTGATGTGCTTTGCAATAATCGAGCCAGCACCCTTGATGTATGAATCACACAAATCTGAGAACCCACGAATCTTTACATGACAGGTATTGTTAATTTCGCGAATTAACTCATTCATAATCAACTGATCATCGGATTCCATCAGGGGAGCAACATTATCCAAATGAGCCTCGTAATCCTTGATCTTGGAGAGAACAAAATGCTTGTCCATACTATCCTCCTGTTACAAAATTTTAATAAGCTCCCACCCAGCTTCTTTTAGCGGATTTGACAGTACAGTATTTGTTCGAGTAATGAGAATTTTCCGGTATTGGTTCTCACTTGCAATTCTTGCAAAGTCTCGAAGTTGCCGTGTATTGCTCAGCCGCTTAACATTTTTGACCTCTACAATAAACTTAAGCTGGGTATTGGTGTAGTCTGGAATTCGAGAACGTCCATTTGATAGAGATCATTTACTAGGAAAAATATCGCACAGCAATGTTTCAAGATCGAATCGCACTTTTTTAACCATGCATCTGGCGTGAATTTCTGTAAGGGACTTCTTTATGATTTCCTTACAGATTGACAATTTTTCTTCTTTTGATGCTTGGACAAAAGGGATAAATGGAATAAATAGTCTGATATCTGCTTCTTTTCGCTTCCAGCCAATATACTTTCTTTCCTTACAAGCAAATGTGTTTTTGAACTCTTCATCAACACAGAAGGGAATAATACTGATTGTCGATATGGCATCGGTATATTTATCCAACGATACTATATCCATGTTCTGCTGGATTTCTATAAAGCAATCAATTATCATTTGAGCCGCAGGAGACTGCGACTCTGTTGAAAGAAAAATGGCACTCATGAAATAACCTCCAATCAATTGAGCGGTTACTCAATCGACATTGAACGTAATGTCTGTGAGGACCCCCTCTACTACATCGACTAATTGATAGTCTCCATTTTGAAGTTTGTCCAAGTATTTTTGATGTTCGCTGTACAGCCACTCTTCGAGAGATGGCCACTCTGCAATGATTTTGTTGCTGCCATATCTTGCTGCATACACACGCATTGCATCTTCAGGTTCTTTTGTATCAAAAAAAAACCTGAATCTGTGGCTGAGTATAGTAGGAGGCAAAGAAAAGCCTGGATTTTGGACAAAGCACGGTCCGATGACCATCTTCAAAGATAAGAGAACAAGGTTGCTTGTAGTCCGCTCCCCATGCTGGTATACCGTTAATACGAATAAAACGACCAAAGAGATTTGCACCATTTGTGATCTTGTAAAGTTGCGCAAGCTGTTTGGGAAAAGGTCTGCGCGAACTGTCACTTACACTTTTGATTTCTTCATCCGTCAATGGCTTAAAGAATTCATAGCGATATTGAACTGGCTTGGTTCCAGGTATAGTTCCTGCTAGAATCACCTGGCCATTGTTTTCGATGCTTGTACCAGGCATATTCACTACCTGCTGGACCAACTCTGCAATGCGCTGCATGATATCACTCCTTAATGCACTCGAAGTTCATGAGTTACTGTTTTCCAGTTTCCAAAGTGTTGCCACAAATGATCCTTTTGTCGTTAACAAGGATGGCATCCTCCTTTTTCTCTGCGCCCAGATACCCGCTGTCTCCATAAACTTCCTCCTCCGTTCCTTGAAGAAGATCGACGACTTTGTTGCTGTCGTGCACATTGGCGGCTGTCGTTTCCACCATGTGAACCAGTCCGCTGTCCGCATCCACGCCGATGTGCTCCTTGTAGCCGAAGTACCACTGGTTGCCCTTTTTGACGGAATGAGCTTCCGGATCACGCTGCTTTTCTTCGTTGATGCCTGCCCCCAGCTCGTCGCTAATCAGGCTCATCGTCAATTGCTTCTTCACCTCTTTATTATACCTCTTTCCCGACATTTTGGCTGTTCTTTCTTTGTGCGGGATTGCCTTAAGTATTGGAGAACAACTCGTATTGGAGACCTACAAGGGTATGGGGAGTACGTTCAAGATACAATGTTAAGTCATTAACTGTAAGTATGTCAGAAAAGAAATCAATCGCCTGTTTTAGAACCGAGAGAGATATGTTCCTGTCATTTTGCGATTCATCCTCACACCGCTTTCGTACATGCCACCTTGTTACTGAAGGTTTGGGCCCAACAATTTCCTCTATTGCGATACCAACCTCAACATAGTAATCATTAGCATCCCATTGAGAACTTTGAACATAGACACAATAGACGAGCTCGCCATTAGAAAGAAACCAATAACTCTTATTTTTTCTATACCCCAATGCCTTGAGATACTCGTGCACAGCTAAGAGAAAATCATTTTTATTCATTGAAATCACCTTTCAACATACTTAGGGATGCCCCTCATAATTGCGCCCAAACCATCCACGTCATCCCCGCTGACCAAAATTTCGAGAAAAAGCGCAGTTCAAGCGCACTGTTTGCACACGAAATAAACCTCGTTACGCAACCTTCATTCGATTGCGAGCAAGGTATAAATTCGCAAGTGCAAACAGCGTGCAGCAATGCTGATGCAATTTTTCCCTTCCTCGGTATCGTGTCTTGCAGAAATGAAAGATTCTCTTTATCACGCAAAACACATGTGTCAGGAGATTTGACCACATCAATAGTACTGAGTTATAGTACGTTTCTCTCCATTGATGACATCTTCAAAATAATATTCTACATACTGCCCCTTAATTTTTCGTTGCCCCAAAAAGAGCATTGGCGTGTTGCTAGTACCCAATGGCCATTCTGAATCTTGGATCCATGAAGGCTTTTTATGCAGCGCATCTAAATGAAATGCCGAGTTTAATGCAACCCGAACAGCCTTTTGCCGTTTTCCTTTAGGAATGGAGTTTGTTGACAAGATAATCTCTTGAATCACACTACCAACATCAACGCTATCAAGGTAGTCAGGAACTGTATCGATCGCAAACTGATGCAATTCACGATAAAAGTTACTCTTTTCAACATCAGGGAGGTCGTCATGGAAGAGTGACCACATCATGTTATATGCAGTAGAGCAACGACTAATTCTATTGATCGCATAATAACCAACGGTTAATGTGCGACGGAGATCAAAGTTATCATGCTCAAAAGCATTAACATTCAGAGGGCATTGCTTCCATGATTCAGCACTCTTATCTTGTGTTTGTGGAATTCTCCCATTGATAAACTGAACAAGCTCATCATTAGTCTGTACTGCAGATGCAAAATCTTGAGCGGACATTTCAAGAGAAAGGTAGGCCTTGATAATATTTAGCATCAGTTATTCCTCCATTATTAAAATTCGTCCATTACCGTCCTGATATTGATGAAATTCTTGTAACCATACTTTTGATGGAACCTTGTATGCGCTTTCGAACCGATTTCAATATAGGATAGCGGCTGTCGTTTCCACCGTGTGAACCAGTCCGCTGTCCGCATCCACGCCGATGTGCTCCTTGTAGCCGAAGTACCACTGGTTGCCCTTTTTGACGGAATGAGCTTCCGGATCACGCTGCTTTTCTTCGTTGATGCCTGCCCCCAGCTCGTCGCTAATCAGGCTCATCGTCAATTGCTTCTTCACCTCTTTATTATACCTCTTTTCCGACCTTTTGGCTGTTCTTTCTTTGTGCGGGATTGCCCTAATTGAAAAAGGATCATCCCCTGAAAATGCCACGGAGGTCGCACCGCACCGGGACGACCTCCGTTTATATGGGATTTTTTTGCTTATACTATTTCCAGATAAGAATGCGCTAAGATGCGCCGCGAATTTTTCATTCTGGCTAACGTGAATGAAACGCAGCGTAGCAGCGCTACGCTAAGTGGAATGAACGGACGCCAGAATGGAAAAGGCGCAAGCAGATGGCGCAGGTGAATCTGGAAATCGTATTACTCCGCCGCTTCTCCCACGGTTTCCGCCGTGATGTCGCGCCCGAAGTACTTCATGGAAATCTCGCTCAGCTTGCCCTCTTCACGCAGCTCAGCAATCGCCTGATTGATGGCTTCCAGCAGGCTCGCGCTGTCGTCCGTCTTGCGGGTCGGAATCGCCACAAGGTTTGCTTCCTCCGTCAGGGCGACAATCTTGATGTTCGCGTCCGGGCGCTTCTGCATATAGTCCGCAATGGACACTTCGCTGTTCAGCGTCGCGTCCGCGCGGCCCGTCAGCACCTGCATAATCGTCTGGTCAAGCGTATCCACGCCAACCACCTCTGCGCCGAACTCTTCCGCCAGAATCATGTAGGTGCTGGCGATGGAGTTCGTAGTCTTCTTGCCCTTCAGGTCTTCAAAGGACTTGATGTCCTCGTTGTCGCCCCGGACGACCAGCGCCGTGCGGTTGAAGGCATAGGGGGTGCTGAAGTTGTACTTTTCCGAGCGCTGTTCGGTCACATCAATGCCGTTGGCGGCAATGTCGTAGCGGCCGGAGTCAATGCCGGCGAGGATGCCGTCCCACTCCACGGTCACGAACGTCGCCTTCACGCCCAGCTTCTCCGCAATCGCCGTCGCAATTTCCACATCAAAGCCGACCAGATTGCCGTTTTCATCCGTGTACGTCCAAGGTGCCCAAGTGCCTTCCGTCGCTATGACGATTTCGCCCTTTTCCTGAATGCGCGCCAGCTGATCCTTGCTTTCCTCCGCCAGAGCGGTCATGCCCAGCGCCATCATCAGCGTCAGCAAGAGACTGACAAACTTCTTCATTTTGAATGCCCCTTTCAATTGCATTTATGAAAACCAGCAATGCCGGATTTTCAGCGTTGGTTGATTTTCGCGAGGAACTCCTGCGTCCGCGCTTCTTTCGGGTGCGCGAAAAATTCCTGTGCGCTGTTCTGCTCGATGATTCTGCCGCCCTCCATGAACACGACACGGTTCGACACATGCCGCGCGAAGTTCATCTCGTGCGTCACGACCAGCATCGTCATGCCCTCTTCGGCTAACTGGCGCATCACGTTCAGCACCTCCCCGATTAACTCCGGGTCCAGCGCGGATGTCGGCTCATCGAAGTAAATGATTTCCGGATTCGTCGCCAGCGCGCGGGCAATCGCGACGCGCTGCTGCTGTCCGCCGGACAATTGCGCAGGATAATGGTCGCAGCGTTCAGACAAGCCCACTTTGTCCAGCAGCTTCCGCCCAATCGCTTCCGCGTCCGCTTTCTTCATCTTCCGCGCCACAATCAGCCCTTCGGTCACGTTTTGCAGCGCCGTTTTGTTGCGAAACAAGTTGTAGTTCTGGAACACGAACGCCGTCTTTTGGCGGATACGCGCAATATCCCGGTGCGACGCGCGGTTCAGGTCGAATTTCTCGTCATCAAAGAGCAATTCGCCCGCGTCCGCGCGTTCCAGAAAGTTCACGCAGCGCAGCAGCGTCGTCTTGCCCGACCCGCTCGGCCCCAGAATCGCCACGACGTCGCCTTTGCTGACGGACAGGCTGACGTCCCGCAGCACCTCGGTCGTCCCGAATTTCTTTTGCAGATGATTGATTTCCAGCATCGCCATCGCGCATCACTCCTTCTGTGCGCCATACGCGCTGAGCTTTTTCTCGCCCCAGCGCTGCACCCACGTCAGCACCGTAGAGAAAATCAGGTAAATCACGCCGACTTCGATATAGAGTGCCATCGGCTCGTAGTAGTACGCCACGAGCTTCTGCGTCGCCATGAACATTTCCGTCACGGTGATGTTCGCCGCCAGCGACGTGTCCTTCACCATAGCAATCAGGCTGTTCGACAGCGGCGGGAACGCCGTGCGCAGCGCCTGCGGCAGCACAATGCGGCGCATCACCTGCAAGTAGCTCATCCCCACACAGTAGCCCGCTTCCATCTGCCCCACCGGCACGGATTCCAGCGCCGCGCGCATCGTCTCCGCGCAGTACGCGCCTTCGTTGATGGAGAAGACAATCACCGCCGCCGGAAACGGGTCGAGGATGATGCCCAGCGACGGCAGCCCGTAGAACACCACGAACAGCTGCACCAGCAGCGGCGTACCGCGCACGACCCACACATAAAACCGCATAATCTGCCGCAGAACCGGCACGCGGGCATATTGAATCATGGCGGCAATGACGGCAATCACCATCGCAATGGAAAAGGCGATAACCGTCAGCGGAATGGTCATTTTCAGACCGGGCAGCAGAATCTTCGGGAAAGATTCTATCAGCAGTTTGACAATGCGTTCACTCATGGTTTGCTTAAAGTTCCTTCCATACCCAACCGTAGGCAGCGGCAGAGCCGCTTTCTCGCGCAAAAATGACGGCGCTGTCCAAATCAGACAGTATCCGTAGGTTTATCCTACCATGCTGATGGCGGAAATGAAACGATTGGCGAAAACTGCTTTTTCCTTTTTCCGATTGCGGCAGGCGAAAATCAACGAACAGGAAAGTCGGTCAACCTAAAAGTCGGCTTGATGGTTGACCGGCATTGTTTATTCGGTTATTGCGCCGTCGGTGTCGGCTTCACTCCTTCCTCGGCAAGGTAGCTGACCATGCAGTACCCCTCCACCACGTCCGTTTTCACATGCACCCACTCTGGGTCGTCGCACACCTCCAGCACAATCACCCGCTGATTTGCCTGCAAGCGCATCAGCAGCTCGCCCACCATGCTCGGCTCGGCGCGCAGATTCAGGCTCGATGCATTGACGTACATCACCTTCGCGCCTTCCGGCAAGCTGTTCGTCGTCACGGGCATCAATGTCGGCTTTGGGGTTGGTGTCGCGGGCGGGGCAGGCGTTGCGGCGAGCTCCGGCGGAACGGTCGGCAGCACCGGCGCACCCGTGCCGCCCTGCATCAGCACCATGCCGGGATAGTAGAACGCAAGGATTTCGTCGAATTTCTTGCTGTACTGCCCCGCCATCCACTGCGCCCCGCGCTGGCTCATGCCCACGCCGTGCCCGTAACGCCGTGATTGCAGCAGGAACTGCCCGTTTTCCTCCGTCACCGAAAAAATCTCGCTGCCGGAAATGTCCAGCGACAGCGCGGCGGTATTCTGCCGGTTCAGCGCAATCGTCACCGTCGCTTCCCCCGCCGACAGAAAGTCCGTCAGCCGATTGTCCGGCGTCGGGGAGGGTGTCGGCACGGACGTCGCCGTCGCGGTCGGCACGGGGCTGGGCGTTGCCGTGGCTTCACCTAATTCCCATTCGTCGCCTTCCGCGGGCGCAACGTCGTAGGTCGCATCCCCCGCGGGCAGCGGAATCGCCGTTTCCTCCGGCAGGATGGACGCGAACGGCTTCTTGCCCGACCATTTCAGCGTCACCACAAGTTCCGTCATCCGGCGGCTCGGCGCGGCGAATGCGGGGGAGGCCAGCGTGACGACGGTGATTTCGTCAATGCGGAAATTCTCTTGCCCTGTGGCGTACCCCTCCCGCGTCAGCACAGGCAGCATCTGCTCGTAAATCAGCGTCCGAAGTGCTTCTTTGACCGTGCCGTTTTTGCTGATTTTCATCGTGCGGACGATGCTCTGCGGGTTCTCCAAATCATACGGGTCATCAACCATTGCATAGTAGCCGTAGTCGCCGCTGCCCGACCACACATTTTCGACCAGCTCCGTCTGTCCGCCGTTGCTGGCGCTGTAAAAGCATTCCGCCAGCTTGCCGTTGTACATGCCGACAATCCCCGCCGTCTCCTGCACGGCGCGGGCGGCGTTTTTGGTGGATGAATCAACGCCCTTGAACACTTGGTCGTTCGTCGTGTCCACCACGTCATAGGCGCGGGAGGCGTTCAGGTGGGACAGCGCATAAGTGCGCGCACAGACAGCCTGCGCCTTGAGCGCTTCGAGCGGGAATGAGTCGCTCATCTCATACGGCACGACGCCCAGCAGGTAATCCTCCACCGACAGCGACAGAATCGGCACGAGCGTCCCGTTCTCCACCGTCAGCGTCAGCGAACCGGGATAGAGATTGCCGTTTTTCTCAAAGCGCAGCCCCGGCATTGCGCTGCCGGACTGATTCCGCCGGAATTCCGCACTCTTGCCCAGCCGCATACTCATGCCATCATAGAACAGATACAGCGCACCGGAGCGAATCTGCACCGTCACCTGCGCGTTTTCCGGCAGCGCCATCAAATCCTCGCCGCCCACGCGCACCGTGTACGCTCCCGCGAGGGTCAAATCCGCGCGGTCAGTCAGCTGCAAACGGCGCAGCAGGACGCGCACCATAGGGGCGGCCTCTTCCGCCGACGCCTTCCCCGGCATCCCCGCCATCAGCAGCGTCCAGCACAGCACCAGGCACACCGCCCGAAGCAGTCGTTTCATGCACATACCTCCTGTTTGCGGCAGAATCTGAGTTTTTTCAGACCTTGCCTTATTAAAAAACGGATGACACGCATATGTTCATCCGTCTGGAAAATATTTATTCGTCGGAATTGGGAAAGTTTTGGAAGTCGCCCGAAGTTTCCGCCAGCATCGTCCGGAAAACCGCGTTCAGCCGCGCCACATCCGGTGCAGCGGGATTCGGCAGCGCTTCCAGCACCTGCTCCGCATGGGCAAATTCCGCCAGCAGATACGCATCCAGTTCCGGAATCCGCGGCGCAGTTTCCTTTTCCCGCGCCTGTTTCTTCTGCGCCAGCAGGTCATCCACCACGCCGCGCATCGAATCCGGCAGCACCGCCGCGCACAGCTCATCAAACGGCACAGGCGCGACCTTCCCGTACTGCTCCACATAGCGGAAGCACAGCAGCGGACGCAGCGCATACAGGTACTTTTTCAGCCGCACCTGTTCGCCCTGCAAGAAATTCCGCCAAGTGCTGTACGCCGACGCATACTGATGATGCAGATTCCGCTCCACCGAAAAATACGCATCGGCACAGTCCGCGAAGTACCGCCATGCCGCCGTCTGCGCATACACAACCGAGGAATGCAACCATTCCAGCAGCGACGGATTCGACTTGCCCAGCAGCCCCAGCGCCTTCTTGATGTCCCACCCGGAATAGTCCTGCACTTCGTCCAGCGGACCGTCGATATGGTCAGGCAGCGGGTCAATGCGCAGATAATCCTTTATTGGGCGAATAAACACATATCGCACGTCATAGTCGCTGTCCGGCGAGGCAAAGCCCCATGCTCGGCTTCCCGATTCCACCGCATACAGAATTTTCACCTGATTCGCTGCTTCGATTTCATTCAGCTTTTTGCGAATCGCGTCCGCCTGATTCATGGGCTTTGTCCCTCCTTCCGCGCATAATACTCAAATATAAGGAATTACTTTTCCTTCGCCATCGCCTGATATTCCCCCGGCGTCATCCCGGTGTACTTCTTGAATACTTGACAGAAATAGCTTTTGTTCGGATACCCGCACGCCGCGCTGATTTCGCCCAGCGTCTGCGGTTCTTTGCTGGAGAGCATCATCTGCGCCTTCTCCATCCGCGTCCGGGTCAGGAAGGTCGAAAAGTGCTGCCCCGTTTTTTCGTGGAACAGCCGGCAGAAGTACGCCGGCGTCAGCCCCAGCGAGCGACTCAAATTCGCCTGTGAGTACGGCAGTGAGCAGTCCGCCCGAATCGAGTCAATCACCTTCTCAATCGGCTTGGCGTTCCCCGGCTGCGGACACGCGCGCAGAGACGGCTGCAATGCATTCAGCCACGCCAATAACGCCTGACGCGGGCGGCGCGTCATCTCGTTGAGATTCAGCCCCTCCGTCAGCGTCCGCAGGGACAATTCCGCGTGCTGGCTCCAAATCGCCTCAATCACCAGCGGCACGAACGCAAAGCACGTCACCGACAGGTTCTGATCCTCCCGCAGCGCGCGCGATACATACCCGCCCAACACCGCGTACTGCCGCCGCTTGATGCATGTCTGCAATTCCTTCCGATGCCGATGCGCCGCCGCGCCGTCCAGCGGCGAGACGCGCGTCCACCAGTCGCTGATTTCCCGCATGGGCTTCAAGTGTTCCGCCCACGTCGCCGCGAGGTCAAATTCCTCCCCGATGAACATCGTGCCGTCCTGTTCCAGCGCGACGGACGCCTGTTCCATCAGCGCATGGGCGCACAGCCACAGCACTGGGTCGCGATGCGCCCGCGCGGGGAATCGCGTCAGCGCCAGCAGCACCGTCATCACGTCGCCATCCGCCGCGAAGCAAGCCGCGCTCACGCCGCACAGCGCCATCGCCTCCGGTACAATCGCCAGCACCTCCTGCCGCTGCTCTTCTGTCAGCGGGACGTCCGCTTCCCAGCGAATCAGCCGCCACGCGTACACCGGAACCTCCACCGTGCTTTTCGGTGCGTCGCCGCCGCTCTGCATCATTGCGAGCATCGTCTGCGACAGCTGCTGCTCCTGTTCCTGCGTCATGAGAGGGTTCACCTGCTTTCTTGGGTGGAAATTTAATTGCAAAAAAGCGTCCCAGCGGGTGAATCCTTCAGCCCGCACGGAACGCTCCTATTTCCGCATTCTCTATTGTACGCCATTTTTCGTGATTTGGGAAGGGGTCAGCAAAAAAATTGTTGTCCCTTGTCAGTTTTGTACGAATTTCTGTGCCGTCATGCCCTGAAAGAAATCAACATCCGTCGGTACAATGCGGCACACACCGATTTTGTCCAGCGTAATCACGCGCAGCTGTTTCCCGGCGGACTTCTTGTCCAGTGTCATGGCGTTCAGCAAGTCCTTTTCGGGAATCGCCGGAAGCCGACGGGGCATTTCCAGCGCATCCAGCAGCCGATTCAGCCTCGCGCTCGTCCCCTGCTCCGTCATACCCTTCTCTTCCGTCATCGCGGTAATAACGCGCATCCCCAGCGCGACCGCCTCGCCGTGGCGCATCCCGGTGTAGTGCTGGCAGGTTTCGACCGCGTGGGCGATGGTATGCCCAAAGTTGAGCGTCATGCGCAGCCCGGTGTCGTGCTCGTCCTGCGCCACAATATTCGCCTTATACTGGATACAGTGCGTCAGGATTTCCCCGATAACGCCCATGAGCGCAGTCCGACCGCCGCCCGCGTTTTCTTCCAGCAGCCGGAACAGCGCCTCGTCCCCGATGCACCCGTACTTAACGACTTCGCCCAGCCCGTCGCGCCAGAAATCATCCGTCAGCGTCCGCAGCGAATCCGGGTCTACCAGCACCAGTTCCGGCTGATAGAATGCGCCAACGAGGTTCTTCCCCTGCGGCAGATCGACCGCGACCTTCCCGCCGACAGAGGAATCAACCTGCGCCAGCAGCGTCGTCGGCAGCTGCACGAAATGCACGCCGCGCAGGTACGTCGCCGCCGCCAGCCCCGCCAAATCGCCAATCACCCCGCCGCCCAGCGCGACGATGGCATCCTTGCGCGTCAGATGATGTTCGCAGAGGAAGGCATACAGCGTTTCCAGCGATTTCAGGCACTTCGTCTGCTCGCCGTGCGGCAGGACAATGCTGCACACGCGCAGACCGACCTTTTCCATCGACGACACGACTTCTTCCATATACAGCGGCGCAACATGGTCATCGCTGACAACCGCGACCGCAATGTCGCCGAGCTTCTCACGAATCATTGCGCCCGTTTTCGCCAGCAGACCGCGTTCGATATGAATCGGATAGCTTCTTTCGCCCAGCGGTACGGTAATGGTCTGCATGAAAATCGCCTTCCTTGTCTTAAAGCATCCATCATATCATCGAACATAATCTCCTGATTATTCCACCCGAATCATATTTTCCACCGTGCAGACCTCCGGGTCAAACTTCGCCAATGCCGCCCGAATCGCCTGTTCATTCGCCTCGTGCGTAATGATAATCAGCGGCACGCGGCTTCCCGCCAGCTCCGCCTTCTGCATCATCGTTGCAATCGACACCTGCTCGCTCGACAGCCACGTCGCAATCTTCGCCAGCGAACCCGGCTCGTCCTGAATCGACAAGCGCAGGAAATACCGCGTTTTCCAGTCGTTCGTGAACACCAGCGACGCATCCGCATTTGCGCTGTTCACAAACGTCGGATGCACATGCACATCCACCGTTGCGGCATGGAGAATGTCGCCCACCACCGCGCTCGCCGTCGGCAAATCGCCCGCGCCGCGACCCTGCAGCATCATTTCCTTGCAAGCGTGGCCGTGCAGATAGACGGCATTGAAGCTGCCGTTGACCTGCGACAGCGGATGGTCGTTCGCAATCAGCGTCGGATGCACGCGAACCTCGATGGTGCTCCCGCTGCGCTTGGCAATCGCCAGCAGTTTCAGCACATAGCCCATCTCGCGCGCATAGGCAATATCCACCGCCGTAATTTTCGTGATGCCTTCACGATAGACCTTGCTGAACGGTACGCGCGCGTGGAAGGCAAGGCTCGCCATAATAGAGAGCTTATAGGCCGCGTCCAGGCCCTCGACATCGGCGGATGGGTTCGGTTCAGCCAGCCCCAGCTGCTGTGCATCGTGCAGCACGGCTTCGTAGTCCTCGCCGTTTTCGTACATACGGGAAAGGATGTAGTTCGTCGTGCCGTTGATGATGCCCATCAGAGAATCAATGCGGTTCGCTTGCAGGGGCTGCATGAGGGTGTTGATAATCGGAATCGCGCCGCAGACGCTCGCTTCGTAGTACAGACCGACGTGGTTGCGCTGTGCAGCGGCTTGCAGGCGGTGCCAATTCAGGGCAATGGCGACTTTGTTCGCCGTGACAACGGTCTTGCCGTTTTCCAGCGCGCGGAGCATGTAGTCCGTCGCAGGCTGTTCGCCGCCCATGAATTCGACAACGATGCTGATTTCCGGGTCGTTCACCACGTCGTCCGCGTTCGTTGTCAGCAGTTCATGCGGCACACCGCAGGCGCGGGTTTTGTTCACATCGCGCACCAGCACCCGCTTGATGCGGATGGAGAGACTGTCGCGGTGAGCAATCTCGCGGGAAAAGCCTGTCAGCAGCGACCACACGCCCCCGCCAACATTGCCGCAGCCCAGAAATCCGATTACAACTTCCTTCATTTTGTCTGCTTCCTCCTGCTTTCAAATGCCTTCTTTTCTCGCTTAATCAGCCCTTAATCAGCCCTTGTTCCGCTCGTAGATAAGCCGCAGCCCCTTCAGCGTCAGCAGCCCATCCAGCTTGTCAATGACCTTGCTTTCCTCGGCAATCATCACCGCCATGCCGCCCGTCGCGACGACGGTGGCTTCCTGACCCAATTCCTGCTTAATTTTGCGGACGATGTTCTTCACCAAGCCGACATACCCGTAATACATGCCGGATTGCAGGTTCGTCAGCGTCGTCCGCCCGATGACGTGCTCTGGCTTTGTCAGTTCAAAGCGCGGCAGTTTTGCCGTCCCGGTGACAAGGGCTTCGCTGGCGAGCTTCACGCCGGGGCAGATGCACCCGCCAAGGAACACGCTGCCCTCTCCGACCACGCCGAACGTCGTTGCCGTACCGAAATCGATGAAAATCGTCGGCGCGCCGTACTCCTCAAACGCCGCCACTGCGTTCGCGATTCGGTCGCTGCCCAGTTCGCGCGGGTTCTCGTAGCGGATGTTGATGCCCGTCTTGATGCCCGGAACCACGAACAGCGGCGTCTGCCCGAAGTAGTTCTGGCACATGTGCTCAATGGTAAAATTGATAGTCGGCACGACGGAGGAAATCATGATACCCTCGACTTCTTCCGGGCGAACGCCGACATGCTGAAAGAGGTTCACCAGCACGATGCCGTATTCGTCGGACGACTTCTGGATGTTCGTGGACATCCGCCAGTAATAGCGCATTTCCTTGCCGTCAAAGAGGGCAGTTTTGATGTTGGTATTGCCAATGTCGAGGGTGAGGATCATCCTCCATACCTCCTTATAGAATCGCTGATGACCGACGTTTCAGCCATCAGCGGGAATCGTTCACTTGCCGTACAAACCAGCTCAATCGCGCGCGGGGGCAAAACTCCCCTTGTTACGCCGTCTTCTTGTGCATTGCCTTGCGCAGCGCCAGCACAATCGGGGGTGTAATCAGCGCCGCAGCAACGGCTTCCAGCGGGCCAGCACCGCCAGCGGTTGCGCCAATCGCCGTCAGCACCGCCGTATTGTCAATGCCGCAGATCATGTAGAAAATCAACATCAAGCCGAGATACAAAATTGTGTTCGTCAGGCTGCCGCAGGCCGCCGCAACCGCCAGCCCCGTCTTTTCCAGCTTATGCGCCATTGCCTTGTGGACGAAGTGAATCACCACCGGCACCATCAAACGCGGCAGGAAGGTCATCACAATCACCATCGGCAGGGACGCCCCCATCAGCGTGCCGACCAGCGTAGATGGACGAAGCAGCGCCGACACAAAGCTTGTTGCACCGAAGGTCAAGCCCAGCAGCACGCCGTATTTCAGCCCCATGAACAGCGTCCCGACCGCAACCGGAATCACCAGCAGCGTCACGTTGCAAAATCCCAGCGGAATCAGCCCCAGCGGTGTCTGTCCCATCAGGAAAATCAGCGCCATCAGCAGCGCCAGCGTCACGAGATTGACCAGATTGCCATTGCGAGTATTCATTTTTTCCTCCGTTCGAGTCTCTTTTCGAGTACCCTACGATAATTATTTCCGCACCAGCTGCATTTTCGTCTGATACTTTCGCTCTCAGCGGCATCATTGGCGCGGATGCTCTCATTATACCGAAAAAAACGCCGCTTGTAAAGGTTGAAACAGTATTTGAACAGCGCATTATTGCAAGCTATTTATATGAAAGCAGTTCACCCTGCGTAGGCTTCCTTCTCCATACGCTCCGGATTGCTTTTTCCGCCGGATTCTGATATGATACAGACAAATTCGCAGGAGAAGCCGCGCTGCTTTTCCCGTCAGGAGGCAAGGAACATGAAGTTGTTGATTTTAGGCGGCAGCGGGTTTGTCAGCGGACGTCTGGCGCAGATAGCGACAGCGCAGGGGCACGAGGTCTGGTGCGTTACACGCGGCAATCGCCCGATTCCCGAAGGCGTTCATGCGCTGACGTGCGACGCGCACGACCCGCTTGCCCTTCGCGCCGCGCTCGCCAGCGCGCAGCTGCAATGGGACGCCGCGCTGGACTGCATCTGCCGCGACGCACCCTCCGCATCGGTCGATTTGTCGGTACTGCCCGCCTTCACGAATCGCCTGCTGGTGATTTCCACCGATTCCGTGTACCACCCCGCCTACAAGCGCGTTCCGCAGGACGAAACCGGCGTTTATCTGCACGACGGCGGCTACGGGAGCAGCAAGCGGCAGATGGAGGAGGTTTTTCTGGACGCGGCGGCGCATTCCGACTCTCCTTTCGCGTGGACAATTTTCCGTCCGGGGCATATTTTCGGCGCAGGTTCACAGGTCGGCTGTTTCCCGGAGCATTCCCGGCAGCCGGATTTGATTGCCCGCATGAAGCGCGGCGAACCGCTGCGGCTTGTTGGCGGCGGCAAATTTCTGATTCACCCCATTTATGTGGATGACCTGTGCCGCGTCCTGCTGGAAAGCATCCCCGTCTCCACAGCCTTCAACGAGATTTTCTGCATCGGCGGACCGGATATTGTTTCCAACGCTGCCTATTACATTTTGCTCGGAGAAATTTTGAACGTTCCCGTGACTATTGAAGAAATTCCGTTAGCCGGCTATCTGGAAGCGCATCCCCAATTCAGCGGGCATTTGTGCCATCGCGCGTATTCGCTGGAAAAGCTGCGCCGCACGGGGATTGCTTTGCCCGGCACCCCCCTGCGCGCAGGGCTGCAGAAGCAGGTCGAATGGCTCCTTTCTCTTGCGCGGTAAAGCCCCGAATCGGCGAATGTCTCTTGCGGCATTCGTCGATTCGTTTCGGACATAAGAAAAAGAGCCGATTTTTCAATCAGCTCTTTGCGAGGTGCCATCCAGATTTGAACTGGAGAATGAAGGTTTTGCAGACCTTTGCCTTACCACTTGGCTATGGCACCATAATAAGAAATGGAGCGGTAGACGGGGCTCGGACCCGCGACCTCCACCTTGGCAAGGTGGCGCTCTACCAACTGAGCTACTACCGCATAATATGTGTGCCTTGGGGCGGAATCGAACCACCGACACGCAGATTTTCAGTCTGCTGCTCTACCGACTGAGCTACCAAGGCGAAAGATAGCGACCCGGAAGGGGCTCGAACCCTCGACCTCCAACGTGACAGGCTGGCGCTCTAACCAACTGAGCTACCGGGCCACTTGAATGATGGTGGGAACAACAGGGCTCGAACCTGTGACCCTCTGCTTGTAAGGCAGATGCTCTCCCAGCTGAGCTATGCTCCCAAGTCCTGTACTGCTCCCGATGCACAGAGCCTTTCGCCAGCTCAGTGACCTTTGCACCACAGCCAAGTGGTGTCTGCGCGGGGTTCTTTGGTCGAACCGCGGCGACATGGATTATTATATCATCCTTTGGCGGCGCTGTCAAGAGGGAAAATGCAAAAAATTTGGGTTTTTCGCAAGCGAAACGCCGCCTCCGCAGTCAAAATGTAAATTCCGCTGTTTTTCGTGGACTTTCGCGCGTGGGTATGGTATGATAGGAAGTGCAAACCTGAAGGAGGTTATTACAATGAAGCGAATCATTGCGCTGCTTCTTGCCGCGCTGCTGATGGTCTCCTGTGCGCTGGCAGATGTGGCCCTGCGCGGCTACGACGCCAAATCCGGCTATGTCTATGTCACGCTGGGGCAGTGCCCGCAGGATGCGGACGGCGGCGTCGAGCCGATTATCTGGCGCGTGCTGAGCGTTGAGGACGGCAGAGCGTATCTGCTGAGCGAATATGTGCTGGAGGCGCGCCCCATCCACAGCGATTATCAGGAGTACGCCAACAAGCCCACCAACAAGAAGAAACCCGGCTTCAACGGTGACTTCACCCAAACCGAAATGAGCCGCTACCTCTGCGGTGATTTCGCCCAGAACTGCTTCACGGACGACGAGCGCGCCATGCTGACCCCGGATGACACGTTCGGTCTGTTTTTCCTCGCCAGCGACGCGGATTTGAAGAACAAGGCGTACGGCTTCACCAGCAATGAAAGCCGCAAGGCGTGGGGTACGCCATACGCGCTGGCGAACGGGCTATTCAAGTACGGCAGTCAGCGCGGCGGTCACTCCCCCTACTGGACGCGCTCCCAGTCCTCCTCCGACGCCCGCCACGCGCGGTGCATCAAGTCCAAGGGCGAGTTGGGGCGCATCAACGTCATCACACTGGACGAGGGAATGCGGCCCGCGTGCTATCTGTCTTTGAGCGCGAGCGAGATTTCCGGCGGCACGGGCACGCTGGATGATCCCTACACTTTCACCCTTATCCCGCCGACGGTGATGGAGGATTAACATGCGGAAGATAACCTGCCTGCTGCTGCTTCTCTGTCTTCTCCCCTCTTTCGCACTGGCGGACAAGACCATCACCCTCACCTTCACCGGCGACATCACCCTTGGCGGCGAGGATTACCTGCGCACCGCCGAGGACAGCTTCTTTGCCGTCTATGAGCGCGAAGGCGCGGGGTACTTCCTCAAAAACTTCGCGGATTTCTTTGCCGAGGATGACCTGACCGTCGTCAATTTGGAGGGCGTGCTGACCGACAACAACGTCCTTTACCCGCGTGACAAGGGCAAAGGCGACGATGGCTACTGGTTCCGCGGGCCGGCAGCGTACGCCAAGGTGCTTTCCGCCGCGAGCGTGGAAGTCGCGTCGTTGGCGAATAATCATGCGTTCGACTACGGTGCGCAGGGCTTCCGCGATACGATTGCCGCCGTCGAAGCAGAAGGTCTCGGCTGGTTTGGCACATACAACAAGAACCGCGACCCCGAAACGGAAAAGTTCTACTTCTATACCAAGGACGGCGTGACCATCTGCCTGATGAGCCTGCTCTGGGACGACTACAACCCGCAAGACCCCAATGGCAACGGCGCGTATCTCCGCCAGCAGATTACGGAAATCAAGCAGTCCGGTCAGGCGGACGCAGTCATTGCCATCCTCCACGGCGGGCAGGAGTACGGCCGCCACCGTACTAAGCCGCAGACCATCTTCACCAAAATGGCGATTTCCGCCGGGGCGGATTTGATCATCTGCCACCATGCGCACGTCGTCATGGGCATGGATGTCATCAACAACCGCAGTGCGTTCTACTCGCTGGGCAATTTCTGCTTCGGCGGCAACCGCAAGGCGTATCAGGAGAACAAGAACCGCACCCCCGCCGTGCAGGACGCCGCGCCCGCGCTGATGCTCCGCGCCGTGCTGACGTTTGATGATGACGGCACTTACAAGGGGCAGCAAATCACCCTCTATCCCGTACAGACCACCGGCATTGACCGCGCGGCGGGCGACACCGTGCAGGTGAACAACTATCAGCCGAAGTTCATCACCGGGTCTTTGGCGGCGCATGTGCTGCACCTGATGCAGATAGACATGAACTACGACGCCAGCAAAACGCCGAAGTACAGCAATGCCGAGTCCATCAACAAGACGCTGCGGGCGCTGGTGATGGCGCGGGAAGAGGAACTGGCGGCGATGGCCTCCTCCGAGGGCAGGGAGGCGATGACGCTCCCGTTCCTGCCGGCGGAAGCGGAATAAAGCCGCTCAACCCGCGGTAGAGTTCCGCGAAATCGCGATTTCGGGCATATCAACCGCTGGTTCGTGTGCAAAGTCTCTTTTCCGTGATAGAATGACTGCCAGAAGGGAGACGATTCCACATGAATCAGGAGAAAATCGGGAAGTTCATTGCGTCCTGCCGAAAAGAGCAGGGTTTCACCCAAACTGTTCTTGCAGAAAAGTTAGGTATCACAGACCGCGCCAGCTGCATGCGCCTTGGCGCATGCTTATCTGGAAATAGGATAAAGGCAACAGGGTGTCAAGCGCTTTTGCTTGACACCCTGAATTTTTTTTGTAATGCTTTTCACCCGTTCGCCTGCGGCGGTCACTTCATGATCATCTCTTTGTCCGACGGCAGCGGTTTCAGCGGCGCGGACGGCAGCGTCTGATACCAGTATGCGCAGGAAGTATAGTCGTCGTACCGCGGTCCAGTCCATCCCATGTTGTCCAGCGTCATGCGAAATCCGGTTTCAAAGTGGATCGGGTCAGCGACGTGGAAGCGGTATAGCAGAAATCTCTGCTGGCCGTTGTAAAATGCACGGTTATCACCGTAAATGGCGTACATTCCGCTGTAGAGGCCGCTGTAAGTCTGATAGGATTTAATCTGCACATCATTTCCAAAGCCGTAGGAGCCGCAGAAATAATCCTCTGTGCCTGTATAGTGAATGGAAGGATATTTATCATCGTCTATGTACATTCTGGCTTCGCCTTCCACCCAGCAGGTGTTGTTTCCGTTCATTCCGGTGGCCAGGGTCACGCCCACGAACTGACCTTTTCCCTGAATGCCATCAATAATGGTGTAGGAACGCCCCTTCTGAACGGGATGCTCCTGACGGTAAGAAGCGTGGAAATATCCGATCTCGTCAGGCACCTCACAGTGACAGCCGGTGATGATATAATACAGGCTCTGATCCTTTTCGCCGCGGTTTTCCATGGTGATCCGGCAGTGCTTTTTGAAAGGCATCTCCCAGTAGCAGTTCAGTCCCCGTCCGGGAGCCACCAAGATTTGTGCGGAGTTGAGCACCGCGTATTTTCCATCCCTGTCCACAAAATTCTCATCGTATGCGGTTCCGAAAAATGCGGAAATGGGCGCTTCCACGGAAGGATATTCGCAGTTGTCCCAGTACATGCGAATCACGAAGCTGTGTCCAACGTAGCCGGTAAACCAAATGCTCTGGATCATTCCGGGACCGTCGGTGTCCACCAGCGTCACCGTCTCCCCTGCGCGAATCGCCACGGTCGGACTGAGCTTGGTGCAGTCTCCTCCTTTGGAACCGCCCGCTCTGGCTCCTGTGGGATTTTCTGCGGAGAAAGCGAAGGTCTTTGCATTGCTGATCATGCAATACGGTTTCATAGGTCTTGCCTCCCTTGTTTTAACATATCCTTACTATTCATTTTGTGGTTCTTGACAGAACGACATTCGTTGCTGTCAGCGTTCCATCTGTCACAAAAGGATACGGAACTTCTTTCCCGTTTTCAGTCTGTTCAATCACTGTGACAATATTATAGCATCTGTACAGTGATTGCGCAAGTCCCTGAAAAACGAACATAAAAAAAACACCTGATGCCATGCCTTACTGCTCTCTTGCATATGCTTGACGCCGCTTCACTGTTGCGCGAAGCGGCGTCTTTGACAGTCTGAATTGTACATCTGACAAGGGATATCATAGTTCCTTGCAAAATGCAGTCATGATAAAGAAATCGCCCGATGCGTGCGGAGCATTTCCCGCGCATCGGGCGATTCTTCTATAATGGCAGCACCGCGCAACTCGGCGGCGCGTCGGGCGGTGTTGCCTAATACTATTTCCAGATGAAACTTCGCAAGCAGATGGCACAGTTGAATCTGGAAATAGTATAAATACCGTTATTCTTCCGGCAGCGGCGCAATCAGTTCGCGGTCGCACTTGCGGTAAAGCAGCAGGCAAATCGTCAGCGAGACGATTTCCGCAATCGGGAACGCCCACCAGATGGCGTTCGGGCCGATGAGGGACAGCGCCCACGCCGCGGGCAGCAGCACAATCAGCTGGCGGCACAGGCTCATAATCAGGCTGTATGTGCCGCGGCCGACCGCCTGGAAGACCGTGCTGAGCGTAATGCCCGCCGCCGCAATCAGGAAGTGCGAGCAGATAATCCGCAGGGCGACGCAGCCTTCCGCCGTCAGCGCCTTGTCCGCCGAGGAGTCGAACGGCATCATCAGCAGGTTCGGCACAGCAAGGAACAGCAGCGTGCCAACCGCCATAATCACCAGCGCATACACCAGACACACGCGGACGCACTCGTAGACGCGCTTTTTCTTCTGCGCGCCGAAGTTGTAGCCCACAATCGGCACCATGCCGTTGCACAGCCCGAACACCGGCATAAAGACAAACGACTGGAGCTTGAAATATACGCCCAGAACGTTCACATAAATATCGCCAAAGCCTGCCAGAATCATGTTCATCAGCGTTGTGCAGACGGAGGAAATCGCCTGCATGATGGTGGACGGAATGCCAACGACGAGGATATTCTGCACCGTCTTCCAGTCGAAACGGAAGCCCTCATGCGTCAGGCGCAGTTCCCGGTTTTTCCACTGATTCAGGACGAAACCGGCGGTGCAGCTCACAACCTGACCAATAACCGTCGCAACCGCCGCGCCGGCGATACCCATTTGGCAGCTGAAAATCAGAATCGGGTCAAGGATGATGTTCGTCACTGCGCCGGACAGCTGGGTAATCATCGACAGCGTTGTGTTGCCCGTCGCCTGCATCATGCGTTCAAAGCAAATGGACATGAACTGTCCCAAACTGAGCGTGCAGACGATGCGCAGGTACAGTGTGCCCATTTCCAGCACTTCCGCCTTCGGGTTCGTCATGCCGATATACGCGCGGGCGAAGAACAGCCCCACGATAACGAACAGCAGCCAGCCGACGACCTCAATCAGGATGCCGTGGCGGGCGGCGTCGCGCGCATCATGCGGGCGCTTTTCGCCAAGCCTGCGTGAAATCAAGCTGTTGATGCCCGTACCCATGCCGGTCGAAACGGCAATCATCAGCATCTGCATCGGCATAGCGAGGTTGACGGCCGTCAGCGCATCAGGCGAATACTGCCCGACGAAAATCCCATCGACGATATTATACAGTGCCTGCACCAGCATCGACACCATAATCGGCACGGACACCGTCGGCACGAGCTTGCGCATCTCCATCGTGCCCAGCATCCGGCTGCGTTCCGTGTTCTGCTGTTCCTGTTTTTCTGACATGTTGCTTTCCTTTCCGTATTCATACTATTTCCGGATGAAAAGGCGCAAGCAAATGGCGCAGGTGAATCCAGAAATAGTATCAGTCCCCTATGAAGCCGAGAGGAAAATGCCCCTCAGCCAAAGGTCTATTGTAGCAAAATTTGCCCTGTCCGTCAAGGGAAAATCCGCATTTTCCACCGCTTTTGCAAAAAAGAAAATTCCCTTTGCCCCCATCGTGATTTCGTGTTATAATCGCCGATGAAAGCAGTTGTTTTTTCGCTTGAAGGGAGGAATCCGCATGAGCGTCAAAATGCCCAAACTCGTCAGCAAAACAGAACTTTCTCGCCTATACACACGGCTTGCCATCGACACCCATCATCGACTTGACAACAGCACCGCAGAAGGTCAAGCGCGTCTTGACCTCCTCCACCGTTTCTTTGATGCCTGTGCCAATCTTTATGGGACGATGACACTCTGGCACGCATGGGAGCTTTTTCAGCATGTTGAGCCGGAATTGACTGCCAAGAAAAAGATTCTCCGCAAGGATTTCTTTTCCTTTGCGGAAATTGTGCGCGTTGAAAAGCATGCCTATGCCATCATGCTGCTGCCTGACCTGTACGAAGAGGAGACGTCCATCAGCATTCAGGATGCCGAGCTGGTTCATAGAATGCTGATTTACCCGAACATTTGGGGCTTGAATGAGTATTACAAGCTGCTGAGCTATCAGGGCGATAAGCCCTGTGTCGTTCCCGCACACGATGTGTTCTATGCGTATGCCGACCCGAATTATTTCTGGGAAACGCCGGAAGCGCGTTCTCTCCGCTTCTTTCTGGCAAACCTCCATGTCGCTCCGGACGCCAAAACCACTGCGCCCGACGGCACGCCTCTGCGCGGCAAGGCGTTGTCAGAGGTTGTATTCTGGACAAGAGATGACCACTGGGATTATGACGATTATAAGGCGGCGTGGCGCAAAAAAGCAGTTTCCGAAGAAGCAAACAAGCCATATTTGCAGCGCATCATGGAAAAAATCCAGCGTGGGATCCTGCTATCGTTTGTCTGCGATCAATTTTCTTACTATGTGGAGTTGCTTGAAGAAGCCGGCATTCAGTTTACCAAGCCGCAGTTTGAAACATTCGCGAACCGCCTCTGTGAATTGAACAATCACAGCCATCTTTGGTCAACCTGCGGCGGTCAGCCTGTTGAAATGTACGATGGGCTTGACAATGCGGAACTGGATGCGGCGGCGCTTATGAAAACCATGCAGCTTGACCCCGATGGTTATTATCGCAATCCAGTCTTATCGCGCATCACGCCGAAGAAAAATGAGGATGGACAGGACTGAACGATCCGGAAACAGTATGCGGTATCGGCGAATTTTCTCCATGACAAACGCAGGAAAGTATGCTACAATAGACGCGGTAAACACACCAATTCACTCGACAAAGGAGGTACGCCCCATGCCGCGTACCCTATCCCCTGCTGCACGCATCGAGCGCAGCATCCTCTCCGATTTCCGCAAACCGCTCTGGCGGCCGTTCGTCCGCGGCATCAAGCAGTACAAGATGATTGCTCCCGGCGACCACATCGCTGTGTGCATCTCCGGCGGCAAGGACTCCATGCTGCTGGCGAAAATGATGCAGCTGCTGCAGCGCCACACCGACATTCCCTTCGAGACGGAGTTTCTCGTCATGGATCCCGGCTACAATGCCGAAAACCGCCAGCGTATCATCGACAATGCCGCCCTGATGGAAATCCCCATCCGCATTTTTGACAGCAGCATTTTCGAGACAACGAAAATCGCCGAGCGAAATCCCTGCTACCTCTGCGCCCGAATGCGCCGCGGTTTCCTTTACGACCGTGCGCAGGAAATGGGCTGCAACAAAATCGCACTCGGTCATCACTTCAACGATGTTGTGGAGACGACCGTTATGGGGATGTTCTACGGCGCCCAGCTGCAGGCCATGCTGCCGAAACTGCACAGCCGCAATTTTCCCGGCATGGAGCTGATTCGCCCAATGTACTGCATCCACGAGGAGGACATCTGCGCTTGGCGCGATTTCAACGCCCTGCACTTTATCGCCTGCGCCTGCCGCCTGACCGAAGAGCGCGACAAAAGCGGCGATGGCATCGGCAACTCGAAGCGCGCGGAAATCAAGCAGCTGCTGAAAACGCTTCGGGAGACGAACCCCGATGTAGAGAAAAACGTCTTCAGCGCGATTCACGCCGTCAGTCTGGACACCATGCCGGGCTGGAAAATCGGCGAAAAGGAATACAGTTTCCTGGATGACTATGACAATTGGGAAGCAACGCACCATCCGGCGGATAAGTAAACGAATACGGGTCAAGGGAAGCACATTCCCCCGACCCGTTTTTATATAATACGACAAATGTACAAATTTCCGTTTTTAGACAAAAATTCAGCTCCCCAATGAAGCAGATTTTTGCTGCCATCAGGGAGCTGTTTGCTTATTCCGTTTCTTCCGATGGATTCGTTACTTCCGGCACATCCGTCGGCTTCGGCACATCCGTCGGCTTCGGCACATCCGTCGGCTTCGGCACGTCCGTTGCTTCCGGCACGTCCGTTGCTTCCGGCACGTCCGTCGGCTTCGGCACGTCCGTTGCTTCCGGCACATCCGTTGCTTCCGGCACGTCCGTCGCTTCTGGCACGTCCGTCGGCTTCGGTACGTCCGTTGCTTCCGGCACGTCCGTCGCTTCTGGCACGTCCGTCGGCTTCGGCACGTCCGTCGGCTTCGGCGCTTCCGTCGGCTTCGGCACGTCCGTTGGCTTCGGGGCTTCCGTCGGCTTCGGCGGATTCGTCGGCTTCGGGGCTTTCGTCACTGCCGGCGCTTTCGTCGTTTCCGGGAGCTTTGTCGCTTCGGGCGCATCGGTCGCTTCCGCATCGTCGGGCTTGTCCAGCACCAGCGGTTCAAGCCCCAGCAAATCAGAAACCGTCACGAACTCGAATCCCGCGTCGCGCAGCATGGGAATCAGCGTTTTCAGGCACTCATAGTCCGCCATTCGCGCGTGATAGAGCAAAATCGAGCCGTTCTGGGTGTCGCGGAACGCCTGATAAGGTTCGGTCTGCGCCACATCCCACAGGACAACCTTCTCCACGCCGTGCGCATAGAAAATCGGCAGGAAGTTCTTCTCGGAGTTCATGTAGTGTCCGAACGGCGGGCGCAGCAGCCGCAGCGGATAGTGGTAGCCCAGCACCTCGTCCACGCGCTCCTGCGACAGGCGCACCTGCGCATCCGCGCTGGACTCGGAGTATTCCAGCAATTGCGCGTGCTTCCATGTATGGCTGCCAAACTCATCGCCGTGTGCCAGCGCGTCTTCCCACAGTTCACGGTCTTCCGCGCAGAACAGCTTGCCGACGATAAACCACGTCACCGGAAAATCAAGTTCAATGCTCAATTCGTGGATTTTATACACAGCATCCATGTTCCAGCCGTCATCCACCGTAATCGCGATTTTTTTGGATTCGCGGTCGCCGTGGCGGACAACGTAATCCTCCGGAATCGCGGCAAACGCCGTCTGCTGCACCAGCATCAGGCACAGCACCAGCGACAGCAGACGCATCATGCGTTTCATCAGCAGCCCCTCCTTATTGCGGATCAACGTAGTTCGGTTCCTGCCAGATATACCAGTCCGTGCCGTCGGTCAGCATCGTAACCGTCCCGTCGCCGGAGAAGTAGAGCGCCGCGCCCGGCATGTGGTTCTTCACCCAGCCCGCCGTCACCTTTGTGCTGAGGGCGGAGCGGTTCGGGACGAACAGCACCTGCGGCTGTGTCTGCTCCACAAAGCTGTCCGGAATCGTCGCCAACCCGTGATGAGGCGCTTTGAGAATATCGCAGCGGAGTTTTTCGCCATACGTCGCGGCGTACCACTGCATCGTCTCGTTGTCAATATCGCCGGTCAGGAACGCCCGCGAATCCCCAAACTGCACCATGCAGGCGGCACTGCGGTTGTTCTGCCCCGTCGGCAGGGGGCAGCGGAAAATCGTCAGCTTTGCGTTGCCCAGCGTCAATTCGTCGCCGTCGCCAATCTGCACATAGGGGATGTTCTTCGTCCCCGTCGCTTTGACCGCCTGCTGATGGTAGCCCTCTTCGTCCACATACGTCGTGGTGTTGGGCGACAGGAACGCATCCACCTGATACAAATCGGAGTACATAAGGTAGATGAAGCCGTGCAGGTGGTCATCGTCGCAGTGCGTGTTGAGCAGATACTTCAAGTTCCGTGATGCCATATCCATCCAGCGTCGCATACACGCGCCTGCGATAGCGCCCTTCGCCGCTGTCCACCATCATGGCTTCCCCGCCGGATTGCAGCACCATCGCGTCTGAGCGGTTCGTGTCAATGCAGGTCAGGCGCAGCGTATCCTTCTCCGCCCAATCCGCCGGCACATCCGCTTCACTCTCCACCCGGTACACCTCCGCCTGCGCAGCGCCCAATCCCAGCGCCGCGCACAGCAGCAGCAGTTTCCGTTTCATACGTTTTCCTTTCCACAAGGGAGTTCCTCCCTTGACCCTTCCGCGCGATTCGGTTGGTGACACACTCATGCTGTGTCCGCATGTTTATACAGGGTTTCGCTCCTGCGGGAGCGACCAGAGGGCTTTGCGATCGCCCTCTGGACTCCTTCGCATCCCCACTGATGTTTGTTGGTTTTTATCGCAGCTGTTATATAGTTAGTGTGCCTTTCGTTCTCCTAAGCAGCACTGCCATATACTAACATCCGGAGGGCGACGGGCGAAGGGGTCAAGGGGGCGACCGCAAAGCCCCCTTGTCGCCTCCGCAGAGGCGAAATTCCTTTCCTTACTGCGCTTGCACCCACCCGCGGGCGACCGCAATCTCATACACCCCGTCCGCCATGCCTTCCGCCAGCCATTGCTGATACACCGGCGTCACCAGCAGATATTCCTCCGCCGGATTCGATAAATACCCCATCTCCACAAGGAAGCACATCATCTTCGCCCAGTTGTTGCCGACATAGTTGTCGTTCAGCCGCACCATGCCCGTGGAGTTCGCCAGCGTCATCCCGACACGCGTTTTCATCGCGTCCAGCAGCTTCTGCCCCATTTCGCGGTAGGTGTCCGCATCCGCAACCGCTTTGGCATAGTCACTGTTCAGCGGGCCGTAAACCTGTATGCCGCGCTTGCTGCGGTTGCTGGAGTTGTTGCAGTGCAGGCGGAGCATAATCTGCGCGCCGCCCGCTTCCGCGATTTCACAGCGTTCGATGTTCGTGTGGAACGTCGTTTGATCTTCGCGGGTCATGATGACGTTCGCGCCCTGCCGAAGCAGCTCGTCGCGCAGGAGCATCCCAATTTCCAGGCAGACGATGCTCTCGCGGCGATTCGTCTTGGTTCCCTGCGCCATGCCGCCCTTGCCGCTGGTCGAACCGGACAACCCCGGCCCAATCGGCTCATTGACGAAGCGCCCGTTTTCCTGATGTCCCGCGTCAATGCAGACGGTCACGCCGCTCAAGCGCCCCTCCTGCCGCTGCGGCGCTTCCGGCGCCTGGTAGCCCTTGCGCACGGTCGCTTCTTTCTTCATGCTGCCCGATCCGCTTTTCACCTGCACGGTAAACTGCGTCCGCGCGAAGGTCAAATCGCTGATAACGTCGCCCTCGTAATGCCCGTTTTCGTCCGGGTAAACCGGCTGGGTGACGGTCTGTTCCTTGCTTCGCCAGTAGAGGAGCATGTAGTCCGTGCCAATGGCGTTGAACGCGTAGTGGAAGCCCTCCGGCGTTTCCGTCAGCACGAAATCCGTCACTTTCGCGTTGCTTTTCCCGGTCGGCTTCTGATAATCCGCAGCCTTCGGAAGCGTCGTCGATGCTTTGCCGATGCTGCCCGTCGTGCGCGCCGAGGTCAGCGCAACGCTCGTTTTGCCGCCCGCGCCAGAGTATGCAAGGGAAACATCGCCCTCAAAATGCCCGTCCTCGCTGTACAGCATCATCCAGCCTTTTTCGGCAGGCGTTGTGTATTCGAGGATGACGAACGGGTCTTGCGCGCCCGCATCAAAGGCATAATGCAGCGCGTATTCCGATGCCGTAAGCGTGATGGACACGCCAGCCGCCTGTGCGGTCGTCGCGCAGAACAGCGCCAGTACCGCGCAGAGCAGCAGCGGCAGCAGCCTTTTCATCTTTTTTCCCCTCCGTGTTCCTTTTTCCAGCGGCGAATCAGCTTCTGAATGCGTCCCCACGGTGTCCGCGACTTTTTCAGCGCCACCGCCGCGTCCAGCGCCCCCTGCCGGTACAGGTTGTTGTTCGGCTCGCGGCGAATCGCCTCGCGGTAGGACTGATGTGCTGATTCGTACTGTTCCAGTGCCATGAGGACTTTGCCCTGCATGGCGTACCATGCGCTGTCGCGGGTGGATGCGCGCAGGAGCTGCCGCAATGCCGCTTCAGGATTGTCCTGCCGGAGCATCTTTGCCGCCAGCGTCAGCGCATCCTGCTGGTCAAGTTCGCGATTGAAGGCAGCGGATGCCGTCGTCCGGTTGACCGCCAGCTTCATCGCTTCTTCGTACGCCAGATTCAGCGTAATCATTTTTTCCTGCGCGGCTTTTCGTTCCGTTTCGTCCTGAAATTTATCGGGATGGCAAATTTTTACCAATTTGCGATATGCTGCGCGCACCTGATCCGCGTCGGCAGACGCTTCCAACCCCAATACGCCAAATGGATTCCGCATCGCCAACACCTCCTGTTTGCTCTGCGGCTGTTTTGCTATCCTAGAGTGTGTTTCTAAAATGAGACCGGTGCAGTTTCGAGCAGATTTTCTTGCAATTCAAGGATGAAAACCGAAGGTTTACTGGCGGTAAATCGAGGTTTGAAGACGCAGAAGTGCAAGAAAAGATGCCGAAAATGCTGCCGGGTGAATTTAGAAACACACTCTAATTCACTCGAAGGCACGCAGGTTGTCCCACGGAATCAGCAGCCAAGCGCCTGATTCATGGAGCCGTCGCAGTCAGCGCATCCAACAGCAAGGGATGTGATGCTGCCTGGCATATATCAATATCCGAAGCCATGAATTTTGAACAGTTCATGGTCATCCTTCGGAACCCCGTCACTCGAACTTCTCGCGCCGGATTTCCGCGCCCAGCGAGCACAGCTTGTCCTCCAGATGCTCATAGCCGCGGTCGATGTACTCCGGCTCGTAGATTTCCGTCACACCGCGCGCCATCAGGCCCGCAATCACCAGCGCCGCGCCCGCGCGCAGGTCGGTGGCTGTTACCGGTGCGCCGTACAGCTCCGGCACGCCCTCGATAATCGCCGTCGCGTTGTCCACGAATTGAACATGTGCGCCCATATGCCCAATTTCGGTCAGATGCTTCAGCCGCGATTCAAAGATAGTTTCGCGGACGATGGACTGTCCCATCGCTGTTGTCAGCAGGGTACTCATCGGCTGCTGCAGGTCAGTCGGGAAGCCCGGATACACCTGCGTCTTGATGTTCACGCCGCGGTAGCCGCACAGCGTTCCGCGCACACGCAGGGTATCGTCGGATTCCGTCACGCGCGCGCCCATTTCCAGCAGCTTCGCCGACAGCGCTTCCATATGCGTCGGAATGCAGCCTGTCAGTTCCACATCGCCGTGCGTCGCCGCCGCCGCAATCATCAGCGTCCCCGTCTCAATCTGGTCAGGGATGACGGTGTAGTTTGCGCCGTGGAGATAATCGCGCCCGAAGATGCGGATAACATCCGTGCCCGCGCCCTTGACGCGCGCGCCCATCGAGTTCAGGAAGTTCGCCAAATCCACGACATGCGGCTCCTTGGCGGCATTGTAGATAATGGTCGTACCGTGTGCCTTGGCAGCGGCGAGCATCACGTTAATCGTCGCGCCGACAGATACGCAGTCAAAAACAACGTCCGTGCCCGTCAGCACGTCCGCTTTCGCCTTGATGCGCCCGCCCATTTGTTCTACATTTGCGCCCAGCATCCGGAAGCCCTTGAGGTGCTGGTCAATCGGGCGCGACCCGATTTCGCATCCGCCGGGCTGGTATACCTCCGCCTGACCACGCCGTCCCAGCAGCGCACCCAGCAGGTAGTAGCTTGCGCGCAGGCGCTGCGAATCGCGGTAGGAGACCTGCCAGCCTTCCGCCGGGCGCGGGTCAACGGTCATGAAGCGGTTCGGCTCGTAATCCACCTTTGCGCCAAGGCTGCAAAGAATATCCACCAGCGCATGAACATCCGAAATATCCGGCAGATTCTCAATGGTGCAGGGCTCGTCGCACAGCAGCGTCGCGGGAATGACCGCCACTGCCGTGTTTTTACCGCCGCTGATGTGTACCGTTCCCTGAAGCGCGTGACCGCCCGTGATGAGCATTCGTTCTTTCATGAACATGGTATCCGGCATAGTGCCGGCTCACCTCCTGCTGCAATGTTTCAAAACGGAGCAGCCTGCGCGCCCCGGTATATTCGCAAAGTGTCTGAACGCGGAATGTCCGCTAATGAACATTCCGTGGACATTTTATTATAGCATAGGAAGCGCATTTGTGCAACCTTCGCATTTTGAAAAAGTCCAGCAGCGCTTTTCCCCTTGACTTCACCGGCGTTTCGCGTTACAATTTCAGTGTAATGCAGGAGGTGTTTCCCTACATGGAACAAAGCATGGATTTGCCGCAGGGCTATCAGATACGACCGCTGACGACCGACGACCTTGACCAGTACAACGCCCTGCTTCGTTATGCCTTTCAGGTGACGGAGCAGGAACTGTTCGACACCGGTTGGAAGGACGAGGAAATCAAGCAGTCCAAGTGCCCCGTGCTCAAGCGCGCGGACGTGCTGGGCTGTTTTGACCGCGAAACCCTCATTTCACAGATTGCCGTCTACCCCTTGAAGGCGAATATCTACGACTCGGTGTACCCCATCGGGTTCGTCACCAGCGTCTGCACCTACCCGGAATACACCGGGCACGGCATCATGAAGCGCCTGATGTACCAAGCGCTGGTACACATGCGGGAGCGCAAACAGCCCTTCGGGATGCTTTTCCCTTACTCCATCCCGCTCTACCGCCGCTTCGGCTGGGAAATCATCTCCAACAAAATCTCCTTCACCGTCAAGGACAGGCAGATTCCGTCCAAGGCGAAAGCGCCCGGCTATGTCCGCCGCGTCAACTGGGAGAACAAGGATTTTATGAACCTCCACACGCGCTTTGCCAGCAGCACCCACGGGTGCCTGTTCCGCAACTCGCTGGCGTGGGAGGAATACTGGCGTTGGGACGAGGATGACACCGTCGTCGCCGTCTACTACGACCAGCACGCTACCCCGATGGGCTACATGGTTTATCTCATCAAGGATGATATCATGCACATCAAGGAAATGATTTACATCAACCGTGAGGCGCATGAAGGCTTGTGGGAATACATCCGCGCGCATGACTCGATGATTGATGAGGTGCGCGGCAATTCCTACTTCAACGAGCCGATTGCCTTTGAGATGGATGACGGCGACATCCGCGAGATGATTCGCCCGTACATCATGGGGCGCATCGTCGATGTGGAAGAGTTTCTACATCTATACCACTGTTCGCCGGAGGAAAAAGGCGTCTGCTTCGATTTGGATATTGATGATGCCTTCCTGCCGTGGAACAACCGCCCGTTCCGCGTCTGGTTCGAGGGTGGGAACTGCACGCTGACCGACCGCGACCCGGACTACGAGCTGCGCATGAGCATCGCGACGCTCTCGACCCTGCTCATCGGCTACAAGACCGCCGCGAAGTTAGCGCGCATCGGGCGCATCACAGGCTCTGACGAAGCGATTGCCCGTCTTGACCACGCGCTGCTGCATGAAGCCCCCTATATTTCCGACTACATCTGACCAACGTATCATGCGGCTGCGCTGGCAGTCGCATTTTTCATACAAGGGAGTTCCTCCCTTGACCCTTTCGCGCGATTGAGTTAGTTGCATCTACTTGCTGTTCTCGCGTGTTTATGCAGGGTTTCGCCTCTGCGGAGGCGACCAGAGGGCTTTCCGATCGCCCTCTGGACTGCTTCGGTGCCCTCTTGCATAGTAGATTTTTATTGTTTCTTTGATTTAGTTTGTGTACCCCTTCGTTCCCCCATAAACACTACTGCACAGTAACATGGGAGGGAATGCGAAGGGGTCAAGGGGGCGACCGCAGACTTCGTCTGTTTTCATTGCCCCCTTGTCGCGCCCGCAGGCGCGAAACCCCTGCGATTTCATTGCATTAGGAGGGATTTACGATGTTCATTTTCCTGCTCATCCTGTTTGTCTGCATCCTGCTGCTGCCCTCGTGCGCCCGTGCCGACGAAGCCCCCGCCGCGCATCAGCGACGCTCTTTGCAGTCCCTCCACGACGCGTTCAGCAGCGCCGCCAATTCCCAGTACGCCTATTCCATCGCGCACCGCCTCGCCACTGACCTCCATCTCCATAATAACGCCACCTACGGCGGTCGTCAGGCAGGCAGCGACGCGGAACACGCCGCGGCGGATTATCTCGCGGACGAAATGCGCCGAATCGGGCTGTCCGACGTCGAAAAGGCGGCGGCGAAGTGCGATAAGTGGCAGTTCAACGGCGCATCCTTCACCGTGAACGGCACGGAATACCCTGTTTATACCTACGCCACGGCATCCACCGTCCCCGAAGGCATCACCGCCCCGATTGTCTACGTCGGGCGCGGCACAATGTATGACTATGAGGGGGTGGATGTCAAGGGCAAAATCGTGCTGGTGGATATTGACCAGCGCGCCGACTGGTGGATTACCTACCCCATGCTGGAAGCGGAGCATCAGGGCGCGGCTGCGATTCTCGCGGCGAACGTCGGCGGTTTCGGGCAGGTTGCAGATGACGCGCTGAACAGTCAGGATATCTGCGGCCCGACGAGCATCCCAACCTGCTCCATCGGCGTTCGCGCAAGCCGTGAAATCCGCGCGCAATTGCCGCACGGCACTGTACTGGGAACGCTGAAGGTGGATAACACCGTTGAAATCGGCAAGGGGACAACCTACAACGTCACCGGGCGCATCCGCGGCAAGTCCTCCGAATTCCAGATTCTCCTCGGCGGTCACTATGACACGCACTTCTGGGGCTTTCAGGATGACTGCTGTGCCGTCGGGCTGGTGCTGGCCGCCGCAAAAGCCATGCTGGACATCGGTTTCGAGCCGGAAAATGACATCGTGTTCTGCCTGCACGGCGCGGAGGAATGGGGATCGAGCTACACGCAGTTCGACTGGACGGTCGGCGCGTGGGAAATGATTAACACCCTGCACCCGGAGTGGGTCGGCAAAACGCTGGCGTTCCTGAATTTCGAGCTGCCCGCGTATGAGTTCGCGACGTACACCACAACCTATTCCGCGCCGGAAATGTTCTCGCTCCTGCGCGACTTCACCACGCGCTATCCCTACGCGCCCAAGCCGCAGGGCTGCTTCCCGGATGGCGTGCTGACCGAAGGCTATCAGACCTATACCTATTCCGATGATTTTTCCTACTACGCGGCGGGCGTTCCGTCCACGGTCAACGGCTTCCTGCTGCAAAAGGACATGGAACACGTTCACCCGTTCTACATCGACTATTACCATACGCAGTATGATACACCCGACACCTACAACGACGCGGTGATGGCGTTCAACCTGCGCTATTACGGCGCACTGGCGATTTACATCGACCAGATGCCCGCCTTGCAGCTGGATTTCACCGCGCAATATACACGCCTGAAAGATGCGCTGGATACGGACATCTTCGCACAGTCCGGCGCGGATGCTGCTTTGTACCGCAGCGTTGTCGAATCCCTTCTGCCGCCCGCACAGGCATTGAAAACGCGCATCGACACCCTGAACGCGCGCTATCTTGCCGCGGACGAAGCCGGTGATATTGCCGAAATGACTCGCCTGCGTCAGGCGGGCCGCCCGCTGATTCGCAAGGTGCTGAACGCCTTCCGTTACTGCCAGAAGTACCTCTTGGGCTTGATGTACGAGCGCCCGATTGTGCCGCATCAGGCCCCGCAGGAAACCATTGCCCTGTGCCAGCACATCATTGACTGCTTGGTGCGCCACGACCCGGCAACGGCTGTTGACCAATATGTTGCGACGGTTAATAACTGTCTGGAAAGCTACTCCATTTATTTCTCGCCCGCGGTGATTGATACGCTGAATGATATGAACTGGGGCGCGGGAAATCAGGATAATTTGTACTTTGGGACGAATATCAACTTTGATAAGGCGGAAGTTGAAGAAGCGTCAAGGAGCGTGTATCAGCGGCGTGCGGAGATAGGCGGGGATTTTGCGAAGGAAATTCGGGTGTATCGGGATGCAATTGACATGGAGAAGAAGAAACTGCGCGCGGATGTGCACAAGGAAACCGAGGCAATCGGCTGGTTAAAGGACTTGCTGGGGTAAAAGGCGCCCAAGGGCTTTCCGATTTCTTTAAGCACTCCTATGTTCCTGCTCTTTTTATGCAGTCTGGCATTTATGGAGGTTGAAAAACAGCAAGCCGAACCTTTTCGCTCAGCTTGCTGTTTTATATTGTTTCCGCAAGAGAAAAAGCGCCGATAAATTCGAGCGTTAAACTTATACTCCGCTTTCCGAGCTTCTTCCGGCATGAAAGTCTCCATGAGCAGTATACACCTTCAGGCGGTTTTTTCTGCGCAGTGCAAAATCACTTTTTTTCCGGTAGACGCTCAAACGCCATCCGCGCCCCATTCCGGCACTGAATCACGCCGCAGTACCGAAACCCGAACCGCTCAATCTGGCGCTGCATCGGAAGATTCTGCGCATGGGTGTCAATTCGCAAGTGCGGCTGCATCGCCATCGCAAACGCCATCACCTCGGCAAACACGCCCCGATGTGTCCCGTCCGACGCAACGCGATGAATCGTCGCATACGGGCGGTCAGACAGCCACGCGCCGTCAATCTCCGCATACGTCGGGTCATCCCCGGTCAGGAACGCGAACGCGCCGTAAATCCCCGTATCATCTGCCAGAACATGCAGTCCGCCGCGCGCCATATCGCCGCGAAGCACTTCGTCCGTCGGATACCCCGGCTCCCACTGGTTCGGATTACCCTGCGCTGCCATATACGCGCGCGCGGCATCAAACACGCGCCGCATTTCCGGCAGATCCGCCTCTGTCGCCCGTCGAATCATGGGTTGACCTCCTGTACGATGGTTTCGGAGATGATTATAGCGCATTGAAGGGGGCGTGTCAAATCGAGGGGAATGCAAGTACAGCGCATCTTGCCATTCCCGCGCGGATTGCGAAAAAACCGAATGTTCCGGGATACAAAAACCTTGACGAGCTTTTTGCGGCATTGAAAAAGTGATGGGCGCATATCATCGTGAAGAGGGCGGCATGGGCTGCCCTCTTTTGGTGTCGGCGGACGGGTTGTTCAGAATATAACCGCAAACTCCGCTATATTTATGAAGTTTTTCGGAGTATAATCGCAAAAATGTTTGACTTGCCCCTCATTTTAGGATATACTACCCTTATCGGAGGTGATTTTTGTGATTGATAGACCCTTATATATGGACAAAATCATGGCGTACACCGATACGCCGTTTGTGAAGATTCTCACCGGCGTGCGCCGCTGCGGGAAATCCACCATTCTCAAAATGATTATGGAGCGCCTGAAAACGGAGCGGCATATTCCCGACGAGCGTATCATCAGCTGCCGCTACGATTCGATGGAATATGTGGATTTGACCGCAAAGGACATGTATGACCAGCTGAAATCCCGCCTGTCAACAGAAGGGAAAACGTACTTGTTCCTTGACGAAGTGCAGGAAATCGAGGGATGGGAGCGGGTCGTGAATTCGCTGGCGTCCGATTTTGATGTGGACTTGTATGTCACCGGCTCGAATTCCCGCATGATGTCCTCCGAAATCGCCACTTACCTGACCGGGCGGTATATCTCCTTCCGCATTTTCACGCTGTCTTTCGGCGAATATCTGATGTTCAAGCGGCAGTATGCGCCCGTCAGCGACGCAAAAACAGAGCTGGCGAACTATGTCCGTCTCGGCGGATTTCCGGCGACGCACCTGCAAGCCTATTCGCAGGAGGAAGTCTACACCATCGTGCGCGATATTTACAATTCCACAATTTTTTCCGACATCGTCCGCCGCAGTCAAATCAGAAAAATCGACCAGTTGGAACGTATCGTCAAATACACCTTCAACAACGTCGGCAACACCTTCTCCGCGAAGTCCATTGCCGACTATCTGAAATCGGAGCATCGTTCGCTGGACAACGAAACAGTTTACAACTACTTGGAGAAGCTCGAAAAGGCGTACCTGCTGCACCGCTGCATCCGCTATGACTTGCAGGGGCGCGAGCTCTTGAAGACGCAGGAGAAATTCTATCTGGCGGATGTCGCCCTGCGGTACAGCGTGCTGGGCTATGACGCAGACAGCGTCGCCGCCAGCTTGGAAAACATCGTCTATCTGGAACTTTGCCGCCGCGGGTACACAGTCAACGTGGGCAAAACCGACGGCGGCGAAATCGACTTTGTTGCAGAGCGGCAGAACGAAAGGCTCTACGTTCAGGTCACGCAGGAGATTCTCTCAGAAAAGACCGCCAAGCGGGAGTATGAGCGTCTGCTGGAAATTCGCGACAACTACCCCAAATATGTACTCACCACGGATGCGTTTGCGGGCGGCAACTATCAGGGCATCCGCACCATGCACATTGCGGATTTTCTGCTCAGCACGGAATACTGATGACCTCATTCCTCTCATTTGTTCACAAAAAGTTTTCAAAAAAACCTCTTGACAAACGGGAGAAAATGAATACAATAGAGTCTGACGAAAGTCAAAGAAAGTCAAACCCTCGGAAGGAGGTTTGGTTATGAACACGAACCAGTTCACCCAGAAAACGATGGAAGCTCTCCAGCGCGCCCAACAAATCGCGGTGGAATATCAGCACATGCAGGTGGATGAGGAGCATATGCTGCTCTCCCTGACGGAAGATGCGAAGGCGCTCATCCCGCAGCTGCTGACCCGGTGCGGCATCAGCGTGGATGCTTTCCGTGCGGCGCTGAATGATGCGCTGTCCCGGATTCCGCGCGTGTCTGGCCCCGGCCGCGAGGCAGACAAGGTTTATATTTCCCCGGACTTCGAGAAGGCCCTGCTGGAGGCGGAAAACCGCGCCAAGCAGATGAAGGACGAGTACCTCTCCGTTGAGCATGTTTTCCTCGGCATCGCGTCGAAGCCGAACGCCCACGTCAAGGAAATTCTGACCCGCATGGGCTACGACGAGAAGAAGTTCCTGAAGGAGCTTTCTGCCGTCCGCGGCGCAACCCGTGTGACCACCGACAACCCGGAGGAAACGTACGATGCGCTGAAGAAGTACGGCTCTGACCTTGTGGAGATGGCGCGGCAGCACAAGCTCGATCCGGTTATCGGCCGTGACAGCGAAATCCGCAACGTCATCCGTATTCTGAGCCGGAAGACGAAGAATAACCCGGTGCTGATTGGCGAACCGGGCGTCGGCAAGACCGCTATCGCCGAAGGGCTGGCGCAGCGAATCGTGCGCGGCGACGTGCCGGATTCGCTGAAGGACAAGACCATTTTCTCGCTGGATATGGGCAGCCTGATTGCCGGCGCAAAGTTCCGCGGCGAGTTCGAGGAGCGCTTGAAGGCGGTGCTTGCGGAAATCAAGCGCAGCGAAGGGCGCATCCTGCTGTTCATTGATGAGCTGCACACGATTGTCGGCGCAGGCAAGGCGGACGGCGCAATGGACGCCGGCAACCTCTTGAAGCCGATGCTGGCGCGCGGCGAGCTGCACTGCATCGGTGCGACGACGCTGAATGAATACCGCCAGTATATCGAGAAGGACGCCGCTTTGGAGCGCCGTTTCCAGCCGGTCATGGTGGGCGAGCCGTCCGTTGAGGACACGATTGCCATCCTGCGCGGCCTCAAGGAGCGCTACGAAGTGTTCCACGGCGTGAAAATTCAGGACAACGCCCTGATTGCCGCCGCAACGCTCTCCAACCGCTATATCACCGACCGCTTCCTGCCCGACAAGGCGATTGACCTTGTAGATGAAGCGTGCGCCATGATTCGTACCGAAATCGACTCCATGCCGACAGAGATGGACGACATCAACCGCCACATCATGCAGCTGGAAATTGAGGAAGCGGCGCTGAAGAAGGACGACGACGAGCTGACCAAGGCGCGTCTGGCAGAAGTTCAGAAGGAGCTGGCGGAGCAGCGCGACGAGTTCAACCAGATGAAGGCGAAGTGGGAAAGCGAAAAGAACGCCATCACGAAGGTGAACAAGCTGCGCGAGGAAATCGAGCGCGTGAACGCCGAAATGGAACGCGCCGAGCGTCAGTATGACCTGAACAAGGCGGCAGAACTGAAGTACGGCGAGCTGCCGAAGCTCAAGAAGGAACTGGCGGCGGAAGAAGCCATCGCCGAGAAGTCCAAGGGCGAGGACAGCCTGCTGCGCGACAAGGTGACGGAGGAGGAAATCGCCCGAATCGTCGGCCGCTGGACGGGCATCCCGGTCGCGAAGCTGATGGAGGGCGAGCGCGAGAAGCTGCTCCACCTCGAAGACACATTGCATCAGCGCGTCATCGGGCAGGATGAAGCCGTCAAGCGCGTGAGCGAAGCCATCCTGCGCTCCCGTGCGGGCATCCAAGACCCGAACCGTCCGCTGGGCAGCTTCCTGTTCCTCGGCCCGACCGGCGTCGGCAAGACCGAGCTGGCAAAAGCCCTTGCGCAGGCGCTGTTTGACGACGAAAAGAACATGGTGCGTATCGACATGAGCGAATACATGGAGAAATTCAGCGTATCGCGTCTGATTGGCGCACCTCCCGGATATGTCGGCTATGACGAGGGCGGTCAGCTGACCGAAGCCGTCCGCCGCCATCCGTACTCCGTCGTGCTGTTCGACGAAGTGGAGAAGGCGCACCCGGATGTATTCAACGTCCTGCTGCAAGTGCTCGACGACGGCCGAATCACCGACAGTCAGGGGCGCACGGTGGACTTCAAGAACACCATCCTCATCATGACGAGCAACCTCGGCAGTGAGTACATCCTGGGCGGCATCGCGAACGACGACATTACGCCCGAAGCGCGCGCGCAGGTCGATGCGCTGCTGAAGACGCATTTCCGTCCGGAGTTCCTGAACCGTATTGACGAGATTGTGTACTACAAGCCGCTGACGAAGGAGCAAATCAGCAAGATTGTGCTGCTGATGCTGGACAGCCTGAACAAGCGTCTGGCGGATCGTCAGCTGAAGGTGGAGCTGACCGACGCGGCGATGAATGCCGTGATTGATCAGGGCTTTGACCCGGTCTACGGTGCGCGTCCGCTGAAGCGGTTCATTCAGTCGAAGATTGAGACGCTGGTGGCAAAGCATATTATTGCCGCGGATGTGAAGCCGGGCGATACGCTGACCATCGACGTGAACGAGAATGGCGAACTTTATATGCGCTGGTGATGGTATAAAATGAACCGCGCGGTCTGTGGCAAAACGCAGACCGCGCGGTTTTGTATGGGGATGGATAGGGGGAAATCGGAGCAACACGCGGAAGAAGTAAGGAAGAGCGACCAACTCAATCGCGCAGAGGGGTCAAGGGGGGATTCCCCCTTGCAGGGTCAAGGGGCGGCGCCCCTTGTGG
>ERZ857969.1085-NODE-1085-length-39995-cov-3.546745_pt1 | contig 39995 bp, 21 predicted proteins | sample MGYA00519864_ERZ857969 | MGnify/ENA primary metagenome ERZ857969 (study PRJEB31778, sample SAMEA3449382) | human gut metagenome | biome: human gut; feature: human-associated habitat; material: faeces | place: United Kingdom | collected 2010/2012 ...
CATGGCAAGCAGAGCAGCAATAATATTCTTTGTGCGTCTTCTTATATTCAAAATATGGACTCCTTCCTATAAAACAGGAAGAAGTATGGAACACTCCTTCTGCCGAAGAGCGTATCCATACTCCTGTTTTTGTGTTTCTCTGTAACTTTATTTTACCTTAACTTTACGTATGGCAGAATATGCACCAGTAATGGTCTTTCCGCTGACTTTTTTATATGCACATACTTTGTAATAGTAAGTTTTTCCCTTTTTCAGCTTTTTGTCTGTGTATTTTGCTGCCTTCAGGTTTTTCTTCACGCAAACGTATTTGCCGTTTTTACGCATGGAACGATATACCTGATATCCGGCTGCACCCTTGACTTTTTTCCAGGTCAGAGTTGCTTTTTTCTTTCCTGCTGCTGCCTTTCTGATCACAGGTCTGGCCGGTTTCTTAGCCGGTTTTTCCACCGATGGTTTTTCTGTGGTCGGTGTTTCCGGTGTCTTATCCGTGGATGGCGTTTCCGGTGTAGATGGCGTCTCCGGTGTGCCCGGTGTTTCCGAAGTAGACGGCGTCTCCGGTGTGTTCGGTGTTTCCGGGGTAGACGGCGTCTCCGGTGTACTTGGTTTCAGGGAGTTCATATCCCAGTAGCCTTCTTCGGATGCTTTAAATCTTCTGTATGCTTCGTATGCTTCCATGATCTGGTAAGAAGCCATTGCATTGGCAACACCATTTTTCAGATGTGCATAACCGCCGCCTTTCACGCAGTAATTTTTCTCAAGCGTTGAGAAGATACTTTTTGATTCTGCTGCAAAACCTGCATCCACGGCATCCAGTTTCAGGCAGGCAAGTGCCAGGATAACCTGTGCAGCAGATTCGGAAGAAGTATAAGCGTATTCTTCGTCCATAGCATCTTTCAGATAAGCAAGTGCTTTGTCAACCGCCGTCTGTACTTTCGCTTCTTTTACATATGGTGCCAGTGCCTGCAGGATCATAGCAGTCATATCTACACCTGTTGATTTGTTGTCAAACAGGCCAAAACCACCGTTTTCATTCTGGAATCCAAGCAGTGCATCGATCATGGATTCTCTGTTCCATTTTGCATCTGCAGGAATTTTCTGAGAGGTTGCATCCAGTGCGATCAGTGTCCAGCTCAGTTCGTTTGAACCGTCTTCCAGTCTGTCGCTGCTGTACAGCATTGCTGCAAGATTTACACCGCCTACATTTGTGATATCTTTGCCCATAGCAGACAGGGTCAGTGCCACTCTTGCGATATCGGTCGGTTTCTGGTTTGCTTTCCATTTTGAAACAACAGAAACAGCACTCTGACCGTATGCTTCTTTTTCTGCATCGCTGATCGTCTGTCCGGTACGCAGTTTTGACATGATATACCAGTCGGATGCACCGCTGCATTCATATTTATAGTTCTGGCTGTTCAGGAAGGTGGATGCACTTGTGATACCTTCTTTTACAATCTGATCTATATCGACTTTGTCGGATACCTGGCTGTTATCTGTAACTTCACCGGCCTTCCGTGCCTTGATACGATGTGATGTTTCCTTCGGCGTCAGTATGCTGTCCGAATTCTGGTAAATGGAATCTGTCACCTGTACGATGCCTTCTTCACGGTAGATCCTGTTAAATCTCTGTTCTGTCGCATCAGCTGCTTTCACGACCCGGGCATTGCATGTGCCAGGAGCGATTCCGGTCAGGATCATGACAAACGCCAGAAGCATGGCAAGGATACGATTTCCAAGTGTCATTTTCTTCATGCCTTGCTTTTCCTTTCTGTAAATGATTGTTTTAGAAAACTATACATAAACCTTCCAAAGCTGTCGCAGGCAGCTTCTTTTTTTGTCATTTTTTGCTATTTTTTAATCTTTACTTTTCTGACAGCACTGAATTTTCCGTTTGCTTTGTTTCCTTTTACGGTCTTGTAAGCTCTTACTTTATAATAGTAAGTTTTGCCTTTCTTTACTTTGCTGTCTGTGAATGTTGCGGCAGATGCTTTTTTGATCGTTCTGATCTTTTTATACTTGCCGTTTTTCTTTGTGGCACGGTAGATTTCGTATCCGGTTGCTTTGCTGTTCTTCTTCCACTTCAGGAATGCTTTTTTCTTTTTGGAAGATACGGTCAGTTTTGTTACTTTTGCCGGTCTGACAATGGTCTGTGTGCCCGGATTCTGATTTCCGTTTGTGCCGTTGTTTGTATTAGTATTGTTGTTTCCGTTGTTATTGCTGTTATCGCCCTTGTTGTTGTCCTTTTTATCATCGTCTTTCTTTGCATCTTGTAAAGCCTTGAGCTGTGCTTCCGCTTTTACCAGCAGATCTGCATTTTCCACATTTGCTTTCTGTGTATCGGTAAGTGCGTCGTATGCTGCTCTTGCTGCTTTTACTGCTTCCTGATCGTTCCGTGTAAGCTTATCTGAGGAAGGAAGAGCTGCGATCAGTCGAATAACATTTTCTACCTGTTCATCGATTTCTGTATTTTCTTTTGCATAGTTGTCTGTATAGTGCAGCATGACAACGTCACCGTCTTTTAATGTATAATCACATGCACCAACATCCGGTTCCGTTCCGTTCACGCTGTATTTCCAGCCGGATTTGCTTCCGTTTGTAAACTCTCCGAGTTTCACCCCGTCTGCTCTTGTAACCGATGCAATGTAAGTGTCACCGTATTTTTTCTCACTGGTCATTTTATTGGCCGCAAGTGCCGCATCCAGAGCTTCCATGGCGGTTGCATTCTTCGGAACACGATACTCGCTCTGTGCTGCCCATACCTGAAGGTTATTCTTTACAAATGCATGGATCTTTCCGTCTTTGTCGCTGTCGTGTACTTCATCGCCAAGGATGGTGACAGCCACGCTCTGATTTTCACCATTTATCAGCCAGTAGGTGTTTGTTCCTTTTTTATATGCATCAAGTGCCTGCAGTACCTGTACCGTTGACATTTCCTGCGATTTTGTAAGGTTAGACAGATGTGAAAATCCTCCGTCATTCTGGCGGTATTTCATCAGATTTGTGATCATATTAAAGTTTGGTGTACCAAATCCCACTTCTGCAGAAGTCGGATCAATGCCAAGGCAGGAAAGTGCCAGAAGTACCTGAGCCGTAGATTCGGAAGTTCCATATCCGAAATCATCACGCATCTCCTCTTTTAAACAGGAAACTGCACGATCAATCGCTTCTTTTACTTCGGTTCGCTCCTGATAAGGTGCAAGGGCCTGAAGTGCCATGGCCGTCATATCTACACTGGTGCTGTCTTTTCCGGTCAGTCCGAATCCACCGTTTTCATTCTGAAAACCAAGCATTGCTTCTATGATCGTGTTTCTGGACCATTTTGCATCCGCCGGAATCGCAGCATTGGCTGCATCGAGTGCCATCAGTGCATAGATCAGTTCATTTGATCCATCGCTCAGCTTTTCGGAATTGCAGATCATGGATACCAGATCTGTACCGTCCACATCGGTGATATCTTTGCCCATTGCCGTAAGTGCCAGGGCAACACGCTCGATGTCTGTCGGCTTCTGGTCTGCATTCCATTTCTTTACTTCCGCTGCAGCAGACTGATAATAAGCATCCTGCACATCTGAGCTGATCTCAACTCCATTGCGAAGCAGTGCGTAGATCAGCCATTCATCTCCATACGCATAGCCGTCTGTGCTGTGTTTTTCTGTGATGTACGTTACGGCACTGTTGATGCCTTCTTCTGCTTTTGCTTTTACATCGATATCTGCGGTGCTTCCCTTTGTTACGCTAATGGTGATCGTTACCGGTTTTACGTTATTTTTGCCATCGATCGGTGTTCCGGTTGCTGTCACGGTTCCTTCGGAGAGTCCCGTAATCTGATATTCTGCCACCGGAAGATAGGAACCATAATCCGGATCGTTCACATTATAGTCACCGTTCTTTTTCCAGTAACCGCTTCCGGTTCTCACAACCTGTGCAATACCTCTCTGGCTGTAAGTCCATTTCAGAGCCGGTTCCGTGACATCGTATCCCTGATCATCCAGTTCACCTGTGACAATCGGTGCAAACACTGCACTGCTCTTGCCGGCTTCTACCGTCATATTCTTATTTTCTTCTGCAAGTTCTACGGTTTTTACGTTGTTTTTGTAGACAAAGGTTACCGTACTGTCACCGGAAACTGTTTTCGTTTCTCCCGTCTGCGGATTGGTATCTTCGATCGTCGCTGTAAAGGTTACCGTTCCGGCCTGTTTCGGTATGTAAGCCTTTTCGCCATTTGTATAGTATGCGATCGTTCCGTCCGGATCATCACTTGTGATCATTACTTTATCTGCATTGGTTGCATTTGCCGGTGTGACAACTGCAGAACCAAGGATTGGATTGAATGCAACTCTGCCATCCGTTTCCTGTCCGTCGCTGTTTGCATTTCGGCTGTGTATTTCTTTTGTGCCGGAAATTGCCGGAACAACGGATGTTACCGGCACATAAGCAGAGGTTACCGTCACGGTTTTGTGAATTTCCGGCTGATTTTTTGCAGTTACTGTAAAGACTGCACTTCCGGTCTCTTTAAAGGAAAAGCCGCTGGAAGAATCGGTGCGGTTATGCAGAAGTTTTGCACCCGCTTCATCCGCTGCATAGATAAAGGAAGCGTAAGAAACATCCTGATACTCTTCACTGCCCTGATACTGTGCTTTTACGGTAATATGCTTGTATTCAGAACCCTGTACCGTAACTTTTCCGTCCGTTACATCTTCTCCATCCACATACAGTTTCATATCTGTCATCTGGATTCTGCTGGAACGGATCGCTACAGATGCCAGGATTTCCTGACTGCCGTCGCTGTTGTTCTTTACTGCCTGAAGCACTGCTGTTCCGGTTCCGTTTACACAGAATGTTCCATCTTCATAAATTTCAAAGGCACGTTCCGGTTTTCTCTGCTGAAAGCTCCAGGAAAGGCTCTCGCCTTCCGGCAGAGTATAATCCACAAGAGAAAATGTTCCGGCTATGTTTGCCATTCCAACAGCATCCGGGCTTACTTCCAGTCTTGCATTTTCCAGAACGGTCGGTTCTGTTTCATTTTTTGCCTGAAATGCGACATCGTATGCGTTTTCGCCTGTCTCCGGCCATTCATACTGTCCCGGTGTATAATCCTGATTTTCGCCAAAGTATGGATAACCGTCGCTTCCCTGTCCCCAGGAAGTTCCGTTTTCGCCTTTATTGGCATTTAACTTTTCTGCCAGATCCAGCGTTTTCATGTCCTCTTCGGACATTGCACCGGAACCGCTGCCCAGTGTATCCAGCCAGTAGCAGTTCTCAACGATCGCCGCACCGCTGTTGTTGCTGCTGCTGTTACAGAGTGCCCCTTTTCCGGTATCTCCCACTGCGATACAGTTTGCGATCACACCGTCGCGGTCATCGGAAGCACTTGCTCCCATATAGGCTCCGGTCTTCCCGATAAATCCTGCCACGTTTGCTCCGCTGATCTCACTTTTACAGTTCAAAATGGAAGCACCATAGGCGGTCGTTCCAAACGGTCCGGTCACATTACTGCTGCTTCCGGTCATCGTTCCTTTTACCGTCAGGTTCTGGATTACAGCACCTGCTGACAGATTTGCAAACAGCGAGCCTGCGTTTTCAAACGTAATGGTATGTTCCTGTCCGTCCAGAACCCCGGCAAACGAAGAATAATTCATATAAAAACTTTTATCTTCATAATCACTGTTTACCGTGATATCCTGTGTCAGGACGAAATATTTGCCTTTTGCATTGTCCATCTTGGAAAAATCTGCCTGGGAAGAGATGGAGATCACATTCTCCGGCAGTGCCACCGGTTTTGTCGTCGGTCTGTTTTTCAGTGCTGCGATCGCATCGGTGATCGCCTTTGCTGCCGCTGTGATCTGCTCCTGTGTCACCTCTTCGCCTGCTTTTAAAGCATTTCCGGCTGCTACTGCATCAGAAAGTGTCTTCCAGCTCTCTTCCGTATAGTTTTCCTCTTCATAGCCTTCTGCCTGCTTCAGTGCATTTTCAAGCGGTGTCCAGCTGATTTCGGCCGCTCCCTTTACCAGAACCGGAAATCCGCCATCCTCGGAGACTGCAAAGATATATCCGGTATCGACGATACCTGTATTTAACAGAGTAACCGTGTCTGCTGTTTTTAATTCATCAGCAGATTTGGATGCACAGTCGCTGACATCTGCGTTGGAAGCTGCCATGGCAACTGTCTCAATCATAGTTCCGGACTGAAAATAGCTGTTTGAGATCTGCGATCTTGCATCACTTGCTGCATAGGCTGCAATTCCGCCATTCATCATCTTCAGCTCTGCTGCATAGTAACAGTTACGGACAGTTCCGCCTTTTATCGTTCCAGCCAGTCCGCCAACAGTATTCCAGTTGTCATTGATCTTTGCCTGAGAATAAGAATTCTGAATGGTTCCGGTCAGATTGTCTGCAATACTTCCTCTATAGCCGGAAGTAACATCAACAGATCCTGCAACTCCCAGGTTCTGGATCGTACCGGATACGTTTTCCGCCAGTGCTTTCCCGGAAAGGGTGATCACATGTCCCTGTCCGTCCAGAGTTCCGGCAAGATCTGTGATCTGCTGTCCGTCTGCCAGCTTAATATCCGCCGTCAGTGTATAGGTTTCACCTGCCGGAATTTTGGTCGGAAATTCTTCTGCAGTTGTGATTTCATTGCTGCTTTTTGTCGTACTCGCTGCATTTACGGTCAGGCTTGCTGTATTTGCCGGAAGAATGCCGGTAAACAGCAATGCCAGAGCAAGCATCCATGCAAGAATACGCTGTGTGACTGCTTTGTGTTTCATCGCTTTTCTCCTCTTCTTTGCTGATTTTATATTACAGAGAAACAAGCCCCGCTTTTGCGAGGCCTGCCTGTTACTGTTCTATATTGTAACACATTTTGAAGATATTTTTCCCAACCAGAAGGGGGAATTTTGTTATTATTTGCAGTTTTTGTTATTTTTTGATCTTCACTTTTCTGACAGCACTGAATTTTCCGTTTGCTTTGTTTCCTTATTATATGGTATGGCAGATGACCAGCGAATACAGCAGCCACATCTGTCGATCCCCGATCATCATCTCTGTTCTCTTGTTGCGAATCTTCTGGACAATGCGATCGAAGCATCCAGAAAAATCGAAGATCCGAAAATTGTGATTGAAATGAAAATGGTCAAGGATTATCTCTCCCTGACCATTCGAAACAAAATGGATCCTTCCATGCAAGACAAGGCACTACCATCCGCACGACCAAGGCGGATAAAAAGCAGCATGGGCTTGGCCGTCAGATCATCGATGATATCGTCCGCCGTTACAACGGTTGCACTCGTTTTCTTTAAACGAGGTTGGTATATCCCATCAGGGATTCATCTACCGCCTTGGCCGCTTCCCTTCCTTCGTGGATCGCCCAGACAACCAGAGACTGTCCCCGGTGCATATCACCTGCCGTAAAGACATTCTTTACGGAAGTCTGATATTTCTCTGCTTCCGTTGCCACGTTCGTACGCGGTGTCAGATCTACTTTAAAGGCATCGGTCACATATTTCTGTGAGCCAAGAAAACCGGCTGCGATCAGTACGACATCCACTTCAACCGTCCATTCGCTTCCTTCTACCGGAACCATCATCATGCGACCTGTTTTCTCATCTTTTTTGCTCTGTAATTTGACCAGCACTGCTTTTTTCAGTCTGCCTTTGTCATCGGCAATGAATTCTTTTACGGTGGTCTGATAGATACGCGGATCGTGTCCGAATACAGCAATCGCTTCCTGCTGACCATAATCAGTCTTGCAGACTCTCGGCCACTCCGGCCATGGATTGTTTGCCGCTCTCTGGTCCGGGGCTTTCGGCATCATCTCCAGCTGTACCACAGAAGATGCACCCAGGCGGATGGCTGTTCCGACACAGTCGTTTCCGGTATCACCGCCTCCGATGACCATCACTTTCTTATTCTTGCAGGCAACAAATTTCTGATCCGCCAAATCAGAATCCAGCAGGCTCTTTGTCACACCTTTCAGGAAATCAACGGCAAAATAAATGCCTTCTGCCTCTCGTCCCGGCACTTTGATATCTCTTGGGTTTGATGCTCCGCAGCAGAGTACCACACGGTCGAAATCTTTCAGAAGTTTGGCTGCTTTGACATCCACACCGACATTGACATTTGTCTTAAAGATCACGCCTTCTTCTTCCATCAGACGGACACGGCGGTCAATCACAGATTTCTCCAGTTTCATGTTCGGGATTCCGTAGCGGAGCAGGCCGCCGATGCGGTCATTTCGCTCAAATACGGTCACCTCATGACCACGGCGGTTCAGCTGCATGGCAACGGCAAGTCCGGACGGACCGCTTCCGATCACGGCTACTTTTTTTCCGGTACGCACTTTCGGCGGCTGTGCCTTGACAAGTCCTGTCTCGTAGGCACGCTCAATAATCGCACGCTCGTTCTCTTTTGTGGAGACCGGGTCTCCGTTTAAGTTGCAGGTGCAGGCTGCTTCACAGAGTGCCGGGCACACTCTGGAAGTAAATTCCGGAAAACAATGTGTTTTCATCAGACGGTTGTAAGCCTGTTCCCAGTTTCCGGTATAGACAAGATCATTCCATTCCGGGCAGAGGTTGTTCAGCGGACAGCCGGATGCCATGCCGTTTATCATTTTTCCGTACTGGCAGAACGGCACTCCGCATGCCATACAGCGTGCTCCCTGAAGCTGCTGTTTTTCCAGCGGCAGAGGGATATGAAATTCGTTAAAATTTTTAATACGTTCAAGCGGTGCGATCTCTTCACTCACTCTTCTTTCGTACTCTAAAAATCCGGTTGGTTTTCCCATTTCTTTTCCCTCCTATCTCGCTTTATTTGCATAAAATGCTTCAATCTGTGCCTGCTCACTGCTAAGGCCTCGCTCTTCCATCTGCACGATCGCCATCATCATACGGTTATAATCATGCGGGATGATCTTCTTGAATTTCGGCAGGTATTCTTCAAAATGATTCAGGATTTCTTTTCCTTTTGCAGAATTGGTGTATGCCGTATGCTCTGCGATCATATCTTTTAATTCCTGCACATCGTATTTATTGCCAAGTTTTTCAACGGAAACCATCTGCTTGTTGACTTTTGTATACAGATCGTTGTTTTCATCCAGAACATAGGCGACACCGCCGCTCATACCGGCTGCAAAGTTCTTGCCGACTTTTCCGATGACAACAACACGACCGCCCGTCATATATTCACATCCGTGATCTCCGACGCCTTCTACTACAGCTTTTGCACCGGAATTTCGCACGCAGAAACGTTCTCCGGCAACACCGTTGATGTAGGCTTCTCCGCTTGTTGCACCGTACAGTGCCACGTTTCCGATAATGATGTTTTCATCTTCTTTGAATTTTACACCGGTTGGCGGATATACGATCAGCTTTCCGCCGGATAAACCTTTTCCGAAATAGTCATTGCTGTCACCGACCAGCTCCAGTGTCAGTCCTTTCGGGATAAAAGCTCCAAAACTCTGTCCGCCTGCACCTTTACATTTTACAATGTAGGTATCAGCATCCAGTGTATCACCGTAACGTTTTGTGATCTCAGCACCAAACTGTGTGCCGAAAGCACGGTTGATGTTGGTAACATCGACTTCGATGCTCCGTTTCTGTTTTTTCTCCAGAGAAGCTTTCAGTTTCTTCATTAAAATGGTCTGATCCACCGTCTCTTCCAGTTTGAAATCATATACCTGAGAAGGATCGAATGTCACTTTCATCTCTTTGCCTGCATACGGGTTATCCAGAATGCGGCTTAAATCCACTTTCGCTGCATTTACATTTGCAGCCTGTTCTTTCTTCTTCAGCAGTTCGCTGTGTCCAACCATCTCGTCTACGGTGCAGAATCCAAGTTTTGCCATGTATTCACGCAGTTCCTGTGCAATGAACCGCATGAAGTTTTCCACGTATTCCGGTTTGCCGCGGAAACGTTTTCTCAGCTCCGGATTCTGTGTTGCCACGCCGACCGGACAGGTGTCCAGGTTGCAGACACGCATCATCACACATCCCATTGTAATCAGCGGTGCGGTTGCGAAACCGAATTCTTCTGCTCCAAGCAGTGCGGCGATCGCTACGTCACGTCCGCTCATCAGTTTTCCGTCTGTCTCAATGCGGACTTTGTTTCGAAGTCCGTTCATGATCAGCGTCTGATGGGTTTCTGCAAGTCCGAGCTCCCACGGAAGTCCGGCATTGTGGATGGAACTTCTCGGTGCAGCTCCGGTACCTCCGTCATAACCGGAAATCAGCACGACCTGTGCTCCTGCTTTTGCAACACCGGCTGCAACCGTTCCGACACCGGCTTCCGATACCAGTTTTACGGAAATTCTCGCGTCTTTGTTTGCATTCTTCAGATCGTAGATCAGCTCTGCCAGATCCTCGATTGAATAAATATCGTGATGAGGCGGCGGTGAGATCAAGCTCACACCCGGTGTGGAATGTCTGGTCTTTGCGATCCACGGATAAACTTTTCCGCCCGGCAGATGACCGCCTTCACCCGGTTTTGCTCCCTGTGCCATTTTGATCTGGATCTCCTGTGCACTGACCAGATATTTGGAGGTAACTCCAAAACGTCCGGATGCTACCTGTTTGATTGCAGAACAACGGTTCCTGTTCGGATCGGTAACGATCATACGCTCCAGATCTTCGCCTCCTTCACCGCTGTTTGACTTACCATGCAGACGGTTCATGGCGATCGCTAGTGTTTCATGTGCTTCCTGAGAAATGGAACCGTAGGACATCGCTCCGGTCTTAAATCGTTTTACAATGGATTCGACACTCTCTACTTTCTCGATCGGCACACCTTTTTCCGGATAATCAAAATCCATCAGGCTTCGCAAATAACCGGTCTCTTCTTTGTCTACCAAATTCGTGTACTGTTTGAACAGGTTGTAATCGCCTCTCCAGGTCGACTGCTGCAGCAGATGAATGGTCTGCGGATTGTAACGGTGATGTTCTCCGGCACTTCTCATTTTGTGCCGTCCGATGCTGTACAGTGTTTCATCTACATCCAGTCCCAGCGGATCAAATGCTCCGGAATGCAGTTTGTCCGTTTCTTCTGCAATATCTTTCATTGTGATACCACCAACACGGCTGACCGTATTTGTGAAATATTTATCGATCACTTCTTTATCAATGCCGATTGCCTCAAAAATCTGAGATCCCTGATAAGACTGGATTGTGGAAATACCCATCTTGGAAGCAATCTTTACGATTCCGCTAAGGACAGCCTGATTGTAATCTTCCACAGCTGCATAATAATCCTTATCCAGCATCTTGCTGTCGATCAGCTGATGGATCGTATCCAGTGCCAGATATGGGTTGATCGCACTTGCACCATAACCAAGCAGTGTAGCAAAATGATGTACTTCTCTTGGTTCGCCGGATTCCAGAACGATTGCAAGTGAAGTTCTCTTTTTCGTCTTTACAAGGTGCTGATGCACAGCGGATACTGCCAGCAGTGAAGGGATCGGCACACGGTTTTCATCAACGCCTCTGTCTGTCAGGATCAGGATGTTTGCTCCGTCTCTGTGTGCTCTGTCTACTTCGACAAACAGATAGTCAATGGCTTTTTCCAGGCTTGTGTTCTTATAATACGTGATCGGAATTTCCGCTACTTTAAAGCCTTCGACATCCAGATTTTTAATCTTCAGCATGTCGGTATTTGTCAGAATCGGATTGTTGATCTTCAGTACCTGACAGTTCTTTGCCTCTTCCTGAAGCAGATTTCCGTCCTCACCGATGTAAATGGTCGTGGATGTTACCACTTCTTCACGGATTGCATCGATCGGCGGGTTCGTCACCTGTGCAAACAGCTGTTTGAAATAATTAAACAGCGGCACATGACATTCCGATAAAACGGCCAGCGGTGTGTCAATACCCATGGAAGCGATACCTTCTGCACCGTTCTTTGCCATATTTAAAATAGAAGTACGGTACTCTTCGTAAGTATAGCCAAAGGCTTTCTGGAGTTTTGCACGCTCCTCATCGCTGTACTCTTCCACGCGTTTATTCGGAATCTTCAGATCAGAAAGATTTACCAGGTAACGATCCAGCCACTCACCATACGGCTGCTTTTTTGCATAACTTTCTTTCAGTTCATCGTCATCAATCACTCTTCCTTTTACCGTATCCACCAGAAGCATTTTGCCCGGATGCAGTCTTTCTTTGAGCACGATCCTGGTCGGATCGATATCCAGCACACCGACCTCAGAAGAGAGGATCAGATAACCGTCATCGGTGATATAGTATCTGGAAGGACGCAGACCGTTACGGTCAAGCACGGCTCCTACCACATCTCCGTCGCTGAACAGGATCGATGCCGGTCCGTCCCACGGCTCCATCATCGTTGCATGATACTGATAAAAATCTTTTTTGCTCTGGCTCATAGTCTTGTTGTTTGCCCATGGTTCCGGGATCGTGATCATCACGGCCAGCGGCAGATCCATACCACTCATCACCATAAATTCCAGTGTGTTGTCGAGCATTGCCGAGTCAGAACCGGAAGTATTGACAACCGGCAGAACTTTGTGCAGCTCTCCTTTGAAATGCTCGGAGAACATCGTCTCTTCGCGTGCAAGCATCTTGTCGGCATTTCCACGGATCGTGTTGATCTCACCGTTGTGTACGATAAAGCGGTTCGGATGTGCTCTCTCCCAGCTCGGATTTGTGTTGGTACTGAAACGAGAGTGTACGATCGCGATCGCAGATTCATAATCTGCATCCTGCAGATCACGGAAGAAGGTACGGAGCTGTCCTACCAGGAACATACCTTTGTATACGATCGTTCTGCTTGAAAGAGAAACCACATAGGAATTGTCATTGCTCTGTTCAAACACACGTCTTACCACATAAAGTCTGCGGTCAAAATCAATACCTTTTGCCAGGTGTTTTGGTTTTGCTACAAATCCCTGCATGATACACGGCATACATTCCAGTGCTTTGTGTCCGAGAACTTCCGGAACAACCGGAACTTCCCTCCATCCCAAAAATTTAAGACCTTCTTTTTCCACAATGATCTCAAACATTTTCTTTGCCTGGTTCTTTTTCAGTTCATCCTGAGGGAAGAAGAACATACCGATTCCGTATTCCCTCTCAGAACCTAAAAAGATGCCGAGGGACTCACAGGTTTTGGAGAAGAACTTGTGTGAAATCTGAAGCATGATTCCTACACCATCACCTGTTTTTCCTTCGGCATCTTTGCCAGCTCTATGTTCTAGATTTTCTACTATCTTTAATGCATTTTCGACGGTTCCGTGGGATTTGACACCCTTAATGTTTACAACTGCTCCTATACCGCAGTTATCGTGTTCAAATTCCGGCTGATACAGCCCAGGAGTCTGAACGGCTTCGTTCAATTTTGCTGTACTCATACGTCTTTCCTTTCTTAAGTTGTAATATTCTGTTCAGATAAGCGGACTGACCAGATTGCCATGTCCTGCTGCATGCTGCCAACTTCTGTGTTCGCTAATGCAACTTTTTCTCAAATCTTGTCATTGACTATACACCCATTTTTTTCATTTGTAAAGACGTATTTTTTGTCAAATTGTCAGACTATTTGTGAATTCACTTTTAAAACTGTATTTTTTTGATTTTTTATTTATTATTTTTCTTTTGTTTCTATATTTTTCCAGTTGTGTCTATTTTGTTTCTCATGCAAATTTTAAAAATATATGCAACATTCTTCTGTGCACCTCTGTAATCTGCCAAAGACTCCTGTCAGATAGAGATTGCATCCCGCCACTGATGCAAATTTGCTGTTCTCCGTCTGTAAAGTTAAGGATCACCCACTGCTTATTGCTTTTCGCAATTGAAGCAGGAGACTTACTTGATTTGGTTAAATTGCAGCCAGTAAAACAGCCATCAGGTTAGAGACCGCATGAAACAGGACTGGCACTCTCAGATCTTCAAATCGATGGTAAAGCAGATTCAGGATGATCCCCATCGGAAAAGCAAACAGGATCTGCAGCAGATTGCCATGATAAACCGCAAAGATCGCCGCTCCCAAAAGGACTGCCTTCTTTACGGAAACATAGCGTTCCAACTTGCGGTAAACAAGTCCACGGAAAATCAGCTCTTCTGTGACCGGCACTGCGATACCCATTCCAAGGATCTGGAACAGCATCCGGCTTGAGAGCAGGGCATCCTGTGATTCACTGGTAATCCCATAATCCGATACCAGAAACGACATCAGTGCCGAAAACAGGATATTCAGCCCGGCCGCCGCCACGATCACGATGATCCACTGGATCCAGGTTATCTTTCTTTTTTCTTTTCTCCACAAGTTCTGATCTTTCCGGTAGAGCCAGAAGAACAACGGCATTGTGATGACGGCCGCCAGCATGGTCTGAAAAGCCGCATCTCCAATGCCGAGTATTCCGGTAAGCTGCAATGCCAGAAAATGTACCAATATCGGAAAAACAAGATCTATGATTTTATATTCCAAAGCCCATCACCTCTTAAGTTTTGAACCATCATAGCATATTTTTCCGTTCAGAACAATCTAGATCTACACTTTTTGTCGATGCTTAACCCAATACAGCATCCCTGACAGACCAGACAGCACTATAAAAACTACTGTAACTGTCATCTGTCCCTCATCCCTGTCTTTTTCTTGTTCCTGTCTTTCCGGCTCGTTTGATAAAGAATTCGTCTCTTTCTGCAAAAAGCCGGCTTTTTTCTGCTTTTCCCCATGTGTTCCGTTTTCTGTCTGTTTCTGTGTCTCAAAGATTCTGTTCTTGTGCTTCCCTTTCTTCTCCGGCAACAGTTTTTTCCGTTCGAGTTCTTTTTCCAGCTCTTCTTTCAGAAGATACCGCACTTCTTTATTTCCGGCTGTATCAAAAACTTCCAGCTGCCATTTTTCTCCATGCCCAAAGGAGATCTCCCAGCTGCTTTCCTGATTTTTGCTCTCTTTATACAGGCTGCCATTTTTGCAGAGCCAAATTTTTGCAAAATCAACATTATCTTCGCAGATCGTCTGAACCTGAAAGCCTTTTTCTGTTGCTTTTATTGGAGCGATCACACAGATTGGCGGTGTCCGGTCAATCGCAAAGTCCCGGCATAATGTTTTTTCTTTTTCCGACAACCGATGTCCTGCTTCATCCTCCAGAAAAAGCTTCAGACTGTACCTTCCTTCTTTTTCAAAAACAGCCTCCGATACTTCATAATCATACTCCGTGAATCCTTCTGCTGTTGGCCTGTATTTTTTCTGATAATCTTTTCCTTCTTCCAAATTTCTTGCTTTTCCGTCAAATATGCATTGCAGCTCTTCCTTTTGCATTTTGTTGACATCCCACACCCGAAATTTTAACTTCTGTCCCTGCTGTGCTGTTTTCTGTTTCAGAAATTTCTGCATGGAAGCATCCGTCGTAAGCTTCGGACCAGAGCGGTTCACTGCAAAACAGATTTCCTGCTCTTTCCGATTCCCTGCAAGATCTTCCGCATAGATTTTCAGCCGATACCAGCCGTCTTTCAGATATACATCATCGCCGCTCTCCCCTGTATTACTGCCGCTGCTTTTCTTATCTTTCAATTCTGCCTTTCCCTTTTTCCAGTTTACAGGCATGTCCAAAAGCTGTTCTTCTTTTGCGGATCTTCCGGTTCTTTTGTACAGCTTTATGTAACTCTTCTTTTGATTTAAATAAAATTCTTCCAGGGAAATCTTTACTTTATAATCAGAAAGCAAAATCTGATTCTGCAGCATCCCCTGTATGACAATCTCCGGTGATGTACGGTCGATCACAACTTTTCCGACCGGAAGATATCTGGCATTTCCAAAGGCATCTGTCAGTTTTACATACGGATACCAGATTCCTTCTTCCTGAATCTCAATCTGCTTTCCTTCTCTCCATTCTCCCTGCTTCTGTGTGATCTGTCCGTCATCCAGTTTTTCCCTTGCAAGATACCACTGAATCTGAACTTCTCCCTCTGTGTCATCCTGCACATTTTCTGCACTGCAAACACAGAAATCCGATGTAAAAAGCTGCTTCTGTTTCTTTCCGTTTAATCTGACTTCTGCACTCGGTGCTTCCTCATCCACTTCATATGAAATTTCTGTTTTCTTTGACCTCGCCTGCAGCTCCCCGTTTTTTTGGCGACGCTCCATCACAAAACTCCATCTTCCTTCTCCATAAAGAGGCTGTGATACGTTTGTCTGATTGTATCCGCTTCCTTTTGTCGGCTGTGCTTCCAGAATAGCACCTTTTGAGATACGATAAACCTTTCTTTTTGAATCATACACACATTTTCCATATCTTGCCCTGATTTTTATATTTTCCGGATTTGGATCTGTCTCCTCCAGAATAACATTTCCTTTTGCAGTATATCGTTTATCTTCCGGAGCATAACAATAATTGGCATTTTTGCCAGCGACTTCTTCTTTTAAAGTCAAAGCTCCCTGATATACCAGATACTGTCCATTCTGATATATCGGACTGTCTTTCTGTAAAACGTTCTCATCAATCCAGACTTTCGGCATCACAAACCCTACCGGCGGCTGATTGCTCGCCTCTCCGTTTTTCATAAATCCACTGATCTGAATCGCATTTTTTTCATCCGAAAATCTTAAATTTTCTGTTTTGTTGTCCGCAAAATACCCTTTGTTTGCATCACTGATCGACACTTGAAGAATTTTCGGCACAATTTCCACCTTTGTCTCCAGAGCTGCCTTTCTGCACTCCAACACGTACGCATCCGCATCGGTCCCTGCAATTTCATACTCCACATCTACTCGCCAGATCCCGACATTTTTTGAAACAGCATAGCCACACACAACCAGATCGGCGGCTTCTGCGTCCGGTTTACCTCCTTCCCACTGTGCCCGCACTTCCAGATCTACTTTACGTGAATCGTCAAAGATCTTTTTTCCGTTTTTCGGATATGCCTCGTAGACGATCACTTTTTTCCTGTTTTTTACTTTTTCTCTATCGTGATCTTCTTCGCTGTTTTTCGTAACTGCTTCTCTCCTTCTTTCTGTGACACCTGTTTCCGCTTTCACTTTCAAAATATGAAAGCAAATCATACAACAACATATTCCCATCAAAAATATCATTTTGCATATTCTGCCCTTTTGCTTACTCCATTGTTTCTTTTCGATTGCTCACACCCCGTTTCCATTCCTGTACTTCTTCCTCTGTAATCTCATTTTTCTGAAACCATTCTTTGTATAAATCCATTATCTGCTGCATTTCTTCCTCTTCTTTTTTCTGTTGTTCCATTCTTTCATTTATCGTCGCTTTCTGCGGCACCTTATCTTTTGCTGCACCATCTTTTTGTATATCATCCTTCGTTTTTATAAATTTTTCAATCCAGTTTTCTGCATATTGTTCTCCGCCATTTTCCGCATAAAAAAAGTGATAGATGACAGATAATTGCCCTGCGAAACGATGATAAGCTCTCCTGTTTTTCTGAAGATCACTTTCCGTATAGAAGAGAAGCGACATAAGTTCCTGGTGTTCCTGACGATCCATCTGTCCATCTTCCATGATACTTTCTAAAAATTGCTGATAACCTTCTTCCCGACCGGGAAATAAGAATATTGCTGATTTGTAATCTGATATGTCTTTCTGACTTAAATAAGTTTGATACAACTGTTCTCGTTTCTGCTCATCCTGAATGGAAATTTCGATGCTTCCAAGTACGGATACGGTAATGATCATCAGAGCTGAAAACAGGCTCATCCTTCTTGTAATGTGCAGATAATCTCTGAATGCTTTTTTCACTTCTGCAACATTTTGAAACCGTTCATCCGGATCCTGTCTTGTGCACTTTTCCAGAATCCGTCCAAGCGGAGAATAACTCTTTTTTCTTTTCCGCTGCTTTTTTTCTAAAATCCACTGCAATGTCCTGCCAAGAGCGTAGATATCCGTTCTCGCATCAAGACTCCTCTGCTGCTCCTGTTCCGGTGCCATAAATCCTCTGGTACCCATAATGCAAAAATCGTCGTTCTGGAAACCCGCCCCGTCCGGATCAATGAGTTTTAATCTTCCCTCTTTTGTCAGAACCACATTGGAAGGTTTTAAATCCTGATAAAGAATCGCCGGCTGTGACATATGAAGGCAGTACAGTGCATCGCACAGCTCTATCCCCCATTTCGCTGCTTTTCTCCCGGAAATTCTTTTTTTCTTTTCTCCTGTCGTAAGGATATGCTCTTTCAGGCTCTCTCCTTCAAGATACTCCATAATAAAACAGCACATCTCCTGCTCCTGTAAAAGATCATAAATTTTCACAAGTCCGGAATGCTCCATACTTGCCCATGCCCGTAGAAGAGCTACTTTCTGTGAAGCTGCAAAGATGGCTTTTGCCGCCCGCAAAGCACCAGTTGCCTGGTGAAACACAAGCCATACTGCTCCTGTCCTCCCCTGTCCTATCCTGCGGATCAGAAAATAACCATGGTGATTCAACAGATGTTCCATTTGCTTTTTGCACTGCACCTGCTCCTGATTTTGTTCTTTCGCCGTCATATTACTCTGATATGGCATTCTCAAATTGTCCGATATTATCTGCCATGACTGCAAATCTGAGCCATTTTTTTAAAGTTTTCGCATCTTGTTGTTTTAACTTTTCTGTTCCATTATAAAAAGTATAAAACTCCGGCATTGGAAGTTTTACCATTCCTTTTCTGTAGCGTTCTCTTACCGGTACAAGTTGCTCATATGTCCTGCCAATATACAGAAGACTCCTGAGCGGCATATCATGAATAGCTACATCTGCGTATACAATCTGCTTTTGATTCTTTTGTTTTTGCATAAGACTGCCCCTTTCTTTTGTTTGTACGAAGCAGTCTGTCCGAATTCAGTATACACAAACCCAAGCAGTTTTTTCAAGCCGCTTCGCACAGGTTCCTTATTTTCTTTTTTCATTGGATTTTCCTGCCGAACGGCATTGAAAAACAGATTTTTCTTTGATATGTTGCTATTATAATGTAAAAGTGATATAATGTCAACAATAAGTTTTTATGTATGCAAATTATACTCCGTCAGCTGCCAGCTCCAGTCGAAACTGCAGATCTTCTGTCCATTCTTTCCATTTTGGGGGGACTGTGATTTTTGCCTGAAAATGTACTTTTTTTCCTTCACAAAGTTTTTCTGCACAGTAAAAATAGCCATCTTTTTCGCAATAGAACCAGTTTTCATTCATCTGAATGTTTTCTAACAGATCTCTCTGCTGCGGTGCCATGATCCCGTCTGCCAGTACTTTGACCCGCACCTGCACCTTCTCTTCACTTTTTTCAACGGTGACCCAGGCAGATTTTTCTATTTGCTCTCCCGGCTTTACTTCGATATTCTCCGTCTGTTCTTCCTCTTCTTCCAGTAAAATATGTACCGACCCGTTCATTGTGATATGACGGCTCCTGGCTCCTGCCACGTATCCGAAAAGCAAAATGCCTGCGGATAACACTCCCCACAATGCAGCCAAAAATCTATACATTTTTTTCTTCTTATCTGCTGCCGGTTCTTTTCGATGATACCGCCTTGTTCTTCGTTTTGAATACAAGATCCTTTCTTTCAAAATCATAGCATGTTTCCTTTCCCGGCATGTTTTCTTTCCATGCCTGTCCTGTTTTACATCCTATGTTTTCAAAAAGAACTGCATACTTCTTTTTTGTTTTTTTGCCGATCTTTCGAACGCAGAAAACTGCAAAAAAAGAGACACCATGACGCTTTTCGCCACAGTGTCTGATTTTTATCTTATCTCCGACTAAGATAAAGGCTCTGCGAGTTCCGTGTTTTACACTTCCTACATTCTCTCCGGTGATGTGAATCCAAGTACATGGATGCAGCTCTCAAGCACATCTCTTGTCAGCATCAGAAGTGCCAGGTAACCTTTTTTCTTTTCTTCGTTCTCTTCGCTTAAGATCTTGACTTCATGATAGAAATGATTGAAGTCATTTGCCAGCTCATAAATATAGGCACAGATTTTATGCGGTGCCAGTTCTTCAAAAGCATTTTCCATAACTGCATTGAATTTGGACAATGCCAGCATCAGAGCTTTCTCGCTCTCACTGTTTGGTGTCTGGATGGTGATTCCTTCCAGAGAACCGCCTTCTGCCTGATAACGTGCCAGGATGGATTTGATACGCACGATCGTATACAGAATGTATGGACCGGTATTTCCTTCAAAGGAAGTGAAGCGGTCTACGTCAAAGACATAGTCTTTGGATGCCTGGTTGGAAAGGTCTCCGTATTTGATCGCGGAAAGTCCGACGATCTGTGCAGTTTTTCTTGCTTCTTCCGGATCGGTCTCGTGGTTTTCCATGATCTTGCGATACATTTCTTCGTTGATCTCTTTGATCAGGTTTTCAAGACGCATAACGCCGCCGTCACGTGTCTTGAACGGCTTTCCGTCTTTGCCGTTCATCGTGCCGAAGCCAAGGAATGTAAGTCTGGTATCATCCTCTACCAGTTTTGCCTTCTTTGCACAGCGGAAACACTGGATAAAGTGCAGTTCCTGACGTTTGTCTACCACGTAGAGGATCTCATCCGGATGATACAGTTTCATTCGCTCGATGATCGTCGCAAGGTCTGTCGTATTATAGAGGGAAGCCCCGTCAGATTTCAGGATCATGCACGGCGGGATTTCCTTGGTGTCAGACTCTTCTTTGACATCTACTACAAGTGCCCCGTCATCGATATAGGCATAACCGTTGTCTTTGAGGTATTTTACCATATCCGGGATGTACGGCTGTGCATCGGACTCGCCTTTCCAAAGATCAAAAGATACATCCAGACGTTCGTAATTCTTCTTCAAGTCTGTTACGGATACATTCAGGATGTGTTTTAAGATACCCTGATAACCTCTGTGACCGTGCTGAAGCTGATAGGTTGCCTGCATGGCAGCTTCTTTGTAGGCTTCATCTTCTTTGGATTTTCCGCTTGCAGTCGGGTAGATCTCTTCCAGCTCGCTGATCGTAAATGGCGGTTCTTCCGGATATTCTCCGGTATAGCTCTCATCAAAATAAACCAGATCCGGTTTTCTCTCATGCAGCTCTGTGATGATCAGTCCCATCTGCAGACCCCAGTCTCCAAGATGTACATCCCCGATCATCTCATGACCCATAAAACGTCCGAGACGTTTGATGCTCTCACCGATGATCGCAGAACGCAGATGTCCGACATGCAGCGGTTTTGCCACGTTTGGTCCGCCGTAGTCCAGGATGATCTTCTTTGGATGCTCTGCTTTTTCTACGGAAAGATTTTCATCTGCCTGCATCTGTTTTAAATACTCTGCCAGATAATCTCCGGAAAGCTTCAAGTTGATAAAGCCCGGACTGACTGCCTGTACTTCCTGGAAAATACCGTTTTCCTTCAGTTTTGCCACAACATCATTTGCGATCATGATCGGAGCTTTTTTGTAGGTTTTTGCTGCTGCCAGTGCACCATTACACTGATATTCACATAAATCAGGACGGTTGGAAAGCGTCACTTTTGCAAAATCGGCACTGTAGCCGGCTTCTTCAAACGCTTTGACAACCTCTTCTGAAATCAGATCCAATATTTTTTTCATATGGTTTTCCTTTCCTCTAAACTGTTTATTTTCCGGTATCCTGCCGGAAACCCTGTTTTTTATTATAATGTTTCGCTTTCTTTTTGTAAAGGAGAATATAAGACCTTCTCAAGGGTAAGTCCCTTTGCCGGTGCCGTAAATCCTGCCTTTTCGCGGTCTCTGACTTCCAGCAGTTCTGCCACGGAGGAAAGACTTCTCTTTTTCATCCCCGCCTCCAGCAGAGTCCCGGTAAGAATCCGGATCATGTGATGCAGAAAACCGTTTCCGGTGTATGTGATCACGATTTCCCCTTCTTTTTCTTTCAGATCAATGCTGTAGATTGTCCGCACCGTTGATTTTTTCATCCGCCTGTTGGAACAGAAGCTCTTAAAATCATGCGTCCCTGTGAGGATTTCTGCTGCCTGACGCATCAGATGGACATCCGGCTTTTCTCCGAAATCATAGATATAACGCCGCTCAAATACCTTTTTGACTTCTCCGGTGGCGATCCGGTAAACATAAATCTTCCCGGTGGCATTCAGTCTGCTGTGAAAACGCTCCGGAACTTCTGTCACTTCGGATACGGCAATATCTTCCGGCAGATAACGGTTCAGATACTGTTTCACTTCCTGCGGATCGACCCGTTCCTTCAGATGTACATTTGCCACCTGCCCTTTTGCATGCACCCCCGCATCCGTGCGTCCGGCTCCCTGGATCTGCACTTCTTCCCCGCACATTTTGGACAGAACCGCTTCGATCTTTCCCTGAATGGTGGATCCGGTACGCTCCTGTCTCTGCCATCCTTCGTAACGTGTTCCATCATATTGAACTAATATCTTATAATTCACCGTCACACTCTCCTTTCTTTTTCCGTCTTTTTCGTTCTTTTTCTATCTTTTTTATGCATAATACTTCAAACTCATCATCATTTTTCTTTCACTTTCGTTCTTAAACAGTCAATCCGTCCAATTCGGTCACCGTTTTTTCTGTATTTCGTCAAATTCTTTCATAAACGTTCAAAATCTATTCACGATTTCTTCACAATCACAACACATGGATTTCATATTTTCATTTTATTATAATAACTGTCAAAGCAAGAAACACTTTAGACAATTTTTCTTTTTCATAACTCCCTCTTATTTTAACATTTGCGGAATGCTTCGGAAAGGCATTCCGCTTTTGTTTTATAATAAGCTGAAAGGATGTTGGGGGCAAAAGTCCCCAACTATGATGCCTGCGGATTGTTCCGTGCGTCGCAGCTTTCTGCATTTTTTAATATACGGTAATATCTTTCAGCTCTTTTTGCAGTTCTTCTCTTAAAAGTTCCTCGGCTTCCTCTGCCGAAAGGTTTTCATCCTGATTCAGGGCATTTAAAACCAGGCTCAGGCTATCATGTATCATGCCATCCTGTGGCGTGAGTGCACGCGTTTTGATGTTTGGTATGATGTGATCCATATAGTAGATGCCAAGATCCTGATTTCCGAACCAGCGGCTTTTATAGCTTTTCAGGGACGGATCTTCTTCGTATGGCTTTTTTGCCGTAGTCATAAGTCCCATGGAGTTTAGTGTCCTTGCCCCTTCGGTCGAAAGTGTCGCAAATTTCAGAAATTCCCACGCCAGACGTTTATCTTTGCAGGTTTTTGTGATCCCCATACTTGTCCCACCCCAGTTGGCATTTCCCTCCGGTGCACTCATCAGCCCCCAGCGTCCGAGATTTTTCTGCTGCGGATCGCTTGATTCAATGCTGAATTTGACGGACCAGGTTGCACAGGCAGTAAAAATATGCTCGTCTTCCCGAAGTGCCTCATTCCATGCCGGTGTCCAGGCGATCAGATTGTCGGAAATATGCTCGTCACGGAAACGGGTGGCCAGCGATATGGAACGGTCAAAAACGTTTTTTACATCGATCTTTCCGTCACTTACCCAGGCAGTATCAGACTGCTCCTGCGTAAACTGTCGGATATCTTCAAGTGAAAACCACATATAGACCTCACCATTGCTTTTTTCGTAAACTTCCTTCCCTTTCTGAATAAACGCTTCCCAGGTCGGCATCATCTCCTCCAGCTCTTCCGGGTCGTCCGTACCGAGATATTTTTTTGCAAGATCCCGGCGATACGCCAGCCCAGCCGGCGAGAGTGACTGCTCAATCCCACAGACATTTCCTTTGCTGTTGACCATATGCGGATGCAGATATTCACAAACTTCCGAAAGGCGAAAATTGTACGGTTCCTGCTCAAGCGGTTCCCACATGTCCAGCTCAAACACTTCCCCTCTGAAATCAATGACGGACCAGGCAATGTCCGGAAGCTCTCCTCCAACGATCAGTGCTGTCTCATATTTCTGGGGCAGGTCTTTGTGTTCAACGGAAGTATACTCAAATGTGACATTTGGATAAATCTCCTGAAACGCCTGTGTAACCGTCTGATAGTAGTCGGTATCCCACCCCCACATGGTCAGTGTCCCTTCGTAATCTTTCGGAAGTTCTTCGTCAAAAGAAATTTCCTGTGTTTCTTTGTTTTTGCTCTCGGTTTCTGTTGCCTCTTCTTTTTGCTCTTTTTCCGGTAAAACCACGGTTTGCTTTTTCTGACATCCGGTCATCAGACCTCCGGTCAAAAACATCACTGTCAGAATCCTTCCGATTTTTCTCATTTTCATCTTTCTTTTTCCTCCGCTCTTTTTACCGGAAGTGTCAGAATGACTGTCGTTCCTTTTCCTTGTGTGCTTTGTATCTCCATTCCAAAGCCTTCTCCGTACAGGTAGCGAATACGGTCACGGACATTCTCCACACCAATGTGTTTTCGTGTCTTGTTTTCTGCCATGGTCTCTCCCTGCTTAAACCGCTTCAGCTGTTCTTTGCTGACACCAATCCCTTCATCTTTTACCATAACACAGAGTTTTCCTCCCTGCTTCTGAATGATGATCCAGATTTTTCCGGACGCTTCCGTCGGCAGGATTCCGTGCAGGATTGCATTTTCCACAAGCGGCTGGATCATGGTTTTCGGCACCAGGCAGTCCTTTAATCCCTCTTCGCATTTTACTTCCACCTGAAATACATCCGGATAGCGGTATCTTTGAATATCCAGATAGCATTTCGTCAATTCCAGTTCTTTTTCAATGGTGGTCTCTACATTTCCATCCCCGACTTTTAAAGTCTCATGCAGCGTATAGATCAGGGAGTGTACGATCTTCACTACATCCTGATTTTTTCCGGCCGCCGATAAATATACTACTGTATTTAATACATTATAGAGATAATGTGGATTGATCTGAGAGAGCGTAATGTCATATTCCATGTCACGTTTCTGTTTTTCATAGGCAATACGTTCCTGCTCTCCTTTGTACAGCTCCGTCATCATATCCTGGAAACATTGATATAAAATCTCGATCTCATCGCCGGTATGGACAATGTGGATCGGCTGCTGTTTGCCATACTCCGTGCGTTCCATCTGCTTTGACAGTTCCGTCACCGGACGCACCATATTCTCCAGGATCCTGGAAACAACGAGTAGCACCAGTCCTACACAAAGTAAAAAGGAGAGCACAAAAAATTCCAGCACAAAACTGCTGTTTTTCAGAAGATCTGCATGAGTAAGAAACGTACAGAGCTTCCACCCGGTCCCTTCTACCGGTATGCAGATCAGATAACCGTTGGAAGTATGGTAAATGTTCTCCTGATCCAGCTCTTTTTCTTTTATGGCATTCCGCAGCACATTCTTTTTATCTTTCTGATACAGAATTTCCGAACCATTTCCGATCAGGGCAACCAGATCCTGTGTCTCTGCATAAGCCTTCACCTGCGTCAGGAAATATTCCAGGTTCATTTCCAGATAGAGGGTCGCTTTCAGATGACCGTAACGGCGTTTATCGTACATCGGGATCGCATAACAGATCCGCCTTTTATCATTTCCGGAGTCACTGTCGTAATACGGATTGGAATAAACCCAGTCTTCTTTTTCTGTATACTCCTGCAATTCCCTCTGCTGCAGCTTCTGTTCCAGATAGTCCGTATCCATGGCACTGTAACTGCTTCCGAAAAAGCTTCCGTCTGCCATCTGCAGAATGGACCCCTCCAGATAAGTACGCAGATTGTTATAAAACACCAGCCGTTTTGTCACCTTGTCATACTGGCTCTGCCTGCGGAATTCATTCCCTTTGACGTTCTCTTCCAGAAGGTACTGCAGCTGCTCATCCACCAGAATACTCTGTGCAAACCGGCGGTTATCCTCCGCCTGAAATGCGATCTGGCTGCCAACCTGCATCAGACGGTTTTTCTCCTCCTCCACTCTCTGTTTTCGCACCACCTGATTAAAATACAGGTAGCCGATCAGCGTACTCAAAATCATGGAACATATCAGAATCAGAGAAATGCTCCGCAGGATCCGCCCTTTTAAATGTTTTCCGCCTCTTTTCTTTCTCTCCTTTTTCATTCTTCCCTCTGTTTTTTATATTCCTGCGGCTTCATCCCTACGTTCCGCATAAAGATCTGGCTGAAATACTGGCTTGTGCGGTATCCGACCATCTGTGCTGTTTCTGCGACCGTACTGTTCTCTTCCCGCAGCAGACGCTTTGCCTCGGAAATCCTTACATTGGTCAGATATTTCAGAAAGGTCTGTCCGGTTTCTTTTTTAAAGATCTGTCCGAGATATACCCCGTTCATATGAAATTTCTCGCCGAGCAGCTCCAGGCTTAACTCCTGTGGATAATTCTTTTCGATATAATCGATCATATCCAGCACCGTTCTGGAATAACCAAGCCGGGCTTTTCTTGCACATTTCTGCTGTATGTACGAAAAATTCCTGCAATAATACTGTTCCATCTCACGGATCGTATAAAGCGGTTCTTTCAGATTGATCTCTTTGCAGTTTTCACTCTCGCACAGTTCCCCGAGCAGATTGCTTAACGAAGGCAGGAGCGTTTTGCAGTCTTCCAGATCTTCCTTTTCCCGGATTCCCGAAAAAATTGCTTCGATCTGCCTTTCCAGCTCCTCTTCTGAACCATAGGTCGCTTCCCGCAGCATGCGGATCTGTTCGCCCCAGATTGCTTTCTTTTCTTTTTCCGGCATTTTTTCCATTGCACAGATCGCCTCATCTTCCCAGAACACGGAATAGCGGATCTGGCGTGATATGGTGCGGAAAGTCTCACTGATCTCCTCCGGTGTGATCTCGTAGCTGTAGACCATGTTAAAATGTATCTGCAAACACCGCTCCAGCTGATCTGCGATCTGATGGCATTTTCGCAGGATCAGACTGTTCACCATGTATTTGCTCGCTGTATTTTCAATGCGGTAAAGTAAAATCCAGTTATTCTCCGTGATCTGCACATCTGCCGCATAAAACACAATATTTTCCAGGCTCTCTTCCAGAATGTTCCGCACAGCCTCCTGCTCTTCTTCGGTCCACCTTGTCTCGGCAAACTCACCCTGAATGACCGGATTACGTTTGTGGAGAAGCAGAAGAAAGAAGCGATTGCCCAGGATGCTCTTATCCAGTTCTTCTGCCGTCACCCGATGGTAGATCAGCTGATTCATAAAATATTTCTGATATATTTTTTTCTTATTGCCTGCTCTCTCCAGCTTTTCTTTCACTTCTTCCAACTCTTTTAGAATCAGTTCCGAAGAAAGCTCGTGTTTCAGAAGATAATTGGATACGCCGTAGCGGATTCCCTTCTGAGCATAATCAAAATCACGGTACGCCGAAAGCAGGATCACAACGGTTTCTTTGTCTTTTTCTTTGATCTGTCTTGTCAGCTCCAGACCATCCGTTCCCGGCATGCGGATATCCGAGATCACGATCTGCGGATGCGTCCTGTCAAAAAGTTCCAGAGCCTTTTTCCCGCTCGTCGCACATCCCACCACATGATAGCCGTTTCTTTCCCAATCCACCATGTTTTTCAGATATTCCAGTGCCAGTACTTCATCGTCTACCAGCATAATATCGGTCATAGCACTGCTACCTCCCTGTATAAAAACAGCCCCGAAAAAATCGGGGCTGCACATTTTCTTTTGCAGTTTGTATTTAATTTGCCTTGCCGCTTAAGTATTTCTCGATGTTTGCAATTGCTTCCTGCTCATCTTCACCACTGGCAGACACCATGATGTCTTCCCCTGATGTCAGTCCTAATGTCATCATACCCATGATACTCTTTGCATTGACGCGTCTCTGTTCGCTCTCTACATAGATATCACTTTCAAACTGGCTGGCAACCTGAACAAGCAGTGCTACCGGTCTTGCTTCCAGCCCACTTGGAATCTGAATGGTAATCGGTTTCTTAATCATAATAATTTTCCTCCTCATTATCTCTTAGCGTTTCCGCAATATCGCTTAATTTTCTCAGTCTGTGATTTACGCCGGACTTTCCGACCGGGGTTGAAAGCATCATCCCCAGCTCTTTGAGCGTTGCCTCCGGCTGCTCCAGACGCAGCCTTGCAATCTCTGCAAGTCCCTCGGACAGCTGCTCAAAACCGATCTTCTGCTGAATATAGCGGATATCTTCGATCTGTCTGACTGCCGCACTTACTGTTTTATGAATATTGGCTGTCTCACAGTTGACCTTGCGGTTGACTGAGTTACGCATCTCCTTCAAGATGCGTACATTCTCAAGCTCCATTAAAGAAACATGAGCTCCCATCACGTTTAACATATCTACGATCTGGGATCCTTCTTTGAGATACACTACAAAATGCTTTTTTCGCTGTACGATCTTCGCGTCCACGCCAAAATCATTCATGATCTCCTGAAGCTGAACTGCTTTGTGAACCGTCGCACATACGATTTCAAAATGATAAAATTTCTGCGGATCACTGATGGAACCCGCCGCCAGGAAAGCACCTCGTATAAAAGCCCGTCGGCAGCATGTTTTTTGAATCACCAGATTGTCCGAGATAGAAAACTGCTCCTCAATTTCCATATCCGCATTGAACAGCCTGGCCGCCTTCAGAATACGTATCGCATCTTCATGGTTCAACACCACCACCGTATATGTACGGCTTCCTTTTGAAAATGTACCCTGCCTGATTGAAACTTCAACTTCTATATTAAATGCTTTTTTCAATAAAGTAAAGTACTTTCTTGCAACATATACGTTTTCTGTCTGGATTTTTAAACTGTAATGATCTTTTTCGGATATGGAAACACCGCCGCACATGCTGATGATCGCCGCGATCTCGGCAATCTGGCAATGGCGTGCCAACGTCTGGTGTCTGGATAATTCGTCCTTCACTCCACTTGAAAATGACATGGCATCCTCCGTTATTTCCCGATATCTCTGTGTTCGATGCGAATGCCGTAATCATTCTGGAGACTCAGGCTTTCGAACAGCTTATTTGCCAGTGTCACAGAACGGTGTTTGCCGCCTGTACAGCCGATGCCGATGATCAGCTGATTTTTTCCTTCCTGCACATAGTTCGGCAGCAGAAACTGCACCATATCCGTCAGTTTATTTAAAAATACATGGGAAACATCAAATCCCATTACGTAATCCTGCACCGGTTTGTCATTTCCGGTCTGTTTTTTCAGTTCATCGATATAATACGGATTCGGCAGAAAACGCACATCAAATACCAGATCGGCATCCGCCGGAATTCCGTACTTGAACCCAAAAGAGAGTACCGTCACAACCAGGCTTTTAAACTCTCTTCCTTCCACAAAAATCTTTTCCAGCTCCATATTAAGCTCTCTTGTGAGCAGTTTGCTGGTATCGATGATATAGTCTGCATGACGCTTCAGAAACGCAAGTTTCTCACGCTCCTGTGCGATCCCGCGGTCCACGCGGCCGCCGCGTGCCAGCGGATGGGTCCTTCTCGTTTCTTTATAACGCTTCACCAGCACTTCATCAGCTGCATCCAGAAACAGGATCTCGTATTTCTGACTGGCTGCCGCCATGCCTTCCAGCACATCTTCCAGTTTTCCAAGTGCCTCGCCGCTTCTTACGTCCACGCCAAGTGCCACCCTCTGGATCTCACTTCCCGGTGTGTACGCCATCTCCGCAAATTTAGAAATCAGCGAGATCGGCAGGTTGTCCACGCAGAAATATCCCATATCTTCCAGTCTGTTTAATGCTGTACTTTTTCCGGCTCCTGACATACCGGTCACAATCACAAATCTCATTTAAAATTCTCCCAGTAATTTCACTTCCGGCTCCAGTGTCACACCACTTTGTGCTTTTACTCTTTCCGCCACCTGACGGATCAGTTCGGTGACATCTTCTGCCGTTGCATCGCCTGTATTGATCACAAAACCGCAGTGTTTTTCCGATACCTGTGCACCGCCGACCTGAAATCCGCGAAGTCCGGCATCCATGATCAGCTTTCCGGCAAAGTATCCTTTCGGACGTTTGAACGTACTTCCGGCACTCGGATATTCCAGCGGCTGTTTGGAAATCCGCTTTTTCTTCAGATCTTCCATCACGGCACGGATTTCTTTTAGATCTCCGTCTGTCAGCTGCAGAACAGCTTCCAGCACAAGATAGCCTTTTTCTGCAATGATGCTTGTCCGGTATCCCATCTTCAGTTCTTCTCTTTTTAAGGTTTTTACTTCGCCTTTTTCTGTCAGAACCGTGACTTCTTCTGTCACATCTTTCATTTCTCCGCCGTAGGCTCCGGCATTCATTACCATGGCTCCGCCGATGGTTCCCGGAATCCCGGCTGCAAATTCAAATCCTGTCAGGGATGCTTCCAGTGCCTTTTTCGCTGTCCTGGAAAGCAGTGTGCCAGCCTGCACGTACAGCCTGTCTCCCTCCACGCGAAGATCTGAAAAATTTTTAAAAAGCTGAATGATCACTCCACGGAATCCACGGTCACTGACCAGAAGATTGCTTCCGTTTCCGATCACATACCATGGCATTGCCTCGCTTTTACATAAGTCTATAATATTTTTTATCTGATCTGTTGTCTGTGGGGAAACAAAATAATCCGCCGCACCGCCGATGCGAAACGTTGTGTGCTGTTTCATCGGTTCGTCTGTTCTGACATTTTCTTTTCCCGCAATTTCACAAAGCTGCTTAAAAAAACCTGCCTTCACATCATTCTCCTTTTCTTTTCAACAATCCGCTCTCTGCGATTGCTTTTACAATTTCCTGCATCACCGGAACCGGTTCTACCAGGGCAAATCGCATAAATCCCTCTCCGAGACTTCCGAAACTGCTGCCCGGCACACCGATCAGTCCTGTTTTTTCCATCAGTTCCATACAGAATTCTTCCGATGTACCATGTCCTTTTGGCACCGGTGCCCATACAAACATCGTACCTTCGCTGTCCGGAACATCCCAGCCGATGCTGCGAAGTCCGCCGCAGAATGCCTGATTTCTTCTCTCATATTCTTCGCACTGTGCAAGCACTGCGTCCTGCGGACCATTCAGTGCTGCTGCCGCACCGTACTGGATTGGCAGAAAAACACCATAATCAAACTGCGTTCTCACAGAACGGAATTTATCTACGATCTTCTGATTTCCGATCACAAAAGAAATTCTTGCACCGGTAAGGTTGTAAGACTTGGACAGAGAATAAAACTCCACACCGACTTCTTTTGCCCCTTCGTAGCTTAAAAAAGATTTTCCTTTTCTTTCTCCGTAGATAATATCAGAATATGCATTATCATGTAAAATAATGATATTATATTTTTTCGCAAATGCGATCAGCTCTTCGTAAAAGGCATCGTCCGCCGTTGCACAGACCGGATTTAACGGATAAGAAACCAGCATGTATTTTGCTGCTTTTGCCGTTTCTTCCGGAATATCGGAAAGTTTCGGCAGAAATCCGTTTTCACGGTACAAAGGATAAGTACGCACATCCGCACCGCACAGAGACGGACCGATGCTGAAAATCGGATACCCCGGATTCGGAGTTAAGACCACATCGCCCGGATTGCAGAGTGCCCAGGCAATATGAGCCATACCTTCCTGTGAACCGTTGATCGTCATGATCTCTTCCGGCTCAATGGATACACCAAATCTTCTCTTGTAAAAATCCTGCACTGCCTCCAGAAGAAATGGGCGGTCTGTCAGTGCATATTTATAATTTTCCGGATCTTTTGCCGCCTCTGAAACAGCTTCCATGATATGAGGTGCCGGCTTGAAATCCGGTGTGCCGACGGAAAGATTATAAACTTTCTTTCCCGCCTTCACCATCTCTTCTTTCTTTTCATTTAATATTGCAAAAATTCCTGCCTGAAAGCTGTCTGCTTTCTTCGAGAACTCAAATTCCATGATCCTCTCCATCTCCTTCTTGTATATCTCCTGTATCTGCGTCCGCCTGATCCGCAGATACGGTTTTTTCTGCTGTTTCATCTTTTTCATCCGCATCTTTTTCTGCCTGTCCGTTTTCAAAGTCATATTCTTCAAACGCATCACCCGCAGATGAAAGTTCCGGCTTTTTACCTTTTCTGATCCAGATCGCACTGGTCAGCAGGTAAAGTGCTACACAGATCAGGCTGATCCAGGTACCTTTCCAGAGTCCTTCCGGCGTATATTCAAACGTGATCGTGTGTGTTCCTTCTGTCACATCAACACCGGTCAGTGCATCTCCGATCATATAATAATCATCGTCTTCGCCATCGATCTTGACGCTCCATCCTTCATCATATGGAAGCGAAAGCATCAGAACGCCGTCTTCGGCCGCTTCCACCGTTCCTTCAAACTTTCCGTCCTCAAATTTTGTGAGCTGTAACTGAGATTTGGCCAGCTCATCATGTACCTGCTGATAGAGTTCCTGATCGCAGGTCCACACTTCCGCTGTCACTGGTCCGCTCTGGTTTTCCTTAAAGGTGCAGGTGACTGTCGCATTGTCGATCGCATCAAAACATCCGAGGTCATACAGATGATCGTTATAAGTGTCATATGTTCTTGTATAATCCGGTGTCGTGATCTCAATGCTGGACACAGATGAGGTCACATCCAGATAAACCTGTTTGCCCGCCGGAAGCACGATTGTATAAGTGCCGCCGTCTTCCATGTCGATCGTCTCTTCCAGTTCAAAAAGATCTTCATCCATACCGGTTGCCATCGTCACGAAATCATTCTGTACCTCAAAATGATCGGTGCTGTCTGTCGTCCAGTCAATAATGTCATCTTTTACCATAAATCCAAGACTCAATGCCCCGCTGTTCTTATACAGATTCATATCGCCTTCCTGATCGACTTTCTCCATCTGATAGAGCTGCTCGGTTCCGCGGCTCGAGAGCACATATTTTACGCCGAAAATATCATTGACCAGTTTGGTAAATCCATTGTAACCGTTTTTATTCGTTCTCGCCTCAATACCGAGTCCTTTGCACATATCAACCGTAGCTGCCGGCATTGTAGAGGAGAACAGAACCACGCCGTCCGCTCCGAGGAACATATTCTCGTCACGCATACGGTTGCTGTCAATCTCGCTTCGATAGAAATTATCCTGATTTCCCTGTCTGCCTTCCTGTCGTTCGGTTGTTTTTTCATAGGCGATCTGCTCATCCAGATAGGTACTTCGTCCCACAGTTCCGTTGCAGAATACACCAAAGATCGCATAACTTACCATTTCCACCGCTGCCAGGAAAAAGAAAAGAGAGCGGAAGATCTCCCGGTGCATTTTCCCAAGGCGGTAGATCAGCATCGCCATACCATAGAGGATCAGAAGTCCGATGGTGATGCCATACGTATACAATTCCCGTTCGCCAAGTCCGGTCACTGCAGAATAGATGGCAAACGCAAGCGGTGCTGCCATCGCCAGAAGAATCTGCCATACCTTAAACTTATGCATATGCCTCCAGGCATCAAATGCCATCGTGAGCATCAAGAAAATATAGATAAATGCAAAACGGTTCGGCAGTCCGTTCTGTACATGGAAACCATGCCAGATATAGTTGAGCACATTGACATCAAAGCTTGCATAGAGCAGCACAAGCAATGCCGTCTTTGCGATCCGTTCACGCAGCTTGATATTTTTATCCAGCAGATACAGAACAGCCAGGATCAGCGTCACCGTTCCGCAGAATGCATTGACACCGATCTGGTCGTCCGCAATGTTGATCGGTTCGCAGAATGCAAACTGGCTCGTCAGCTGCGATAAATTATTGACAAACAGCTTGATCGGGCTTGGAAAACTGTTCTCCGCAGACTCCGTAACGCCAAGTGCGACATAGGCCGGCAGCAGTACCACGGCAGCCATACCTCCTGCAAGCAGGGCATGCCAGCCGAAATTGACTGCTGAAGTAATGATGTTTTTGATCTTGATCTCTCTTGCACTAATCCACAGAACCACAAAATAAAGGCAGGAAAACAGGCAGAGCATAAAGCCGATGTAATAGTTGCAGTATAATGCATAAAACAGGGAAATGCAGAACAGACTGCCCCTCTCTCCTTTTAAAATCCGCTCGATCCCCATCATCACAAGAGGCAGCATGGCAATGCTGTCCAGCCACATCAGGTTGAAATAGTATCCGATGATAAAGCTGCCAAGAGAGAACATCAGCGAGAACACAAGCGGCATGTAAGTCTGGCCTTTGCTCTTCGTACTGAAATACCATGCAGAGGTAAGACCGCAAAGTCCGATCTTGAGCACGATCAGAAGTGCCATCGCATCCATCACATTTCTCTTCGGGAAAAGCACGATCAGGAAATTCAGCGGGCTCGCCAGATAATAGGCATACGTTGCCCAGAAATTAAAGCCCAGTCCTCCTCCAAAAGAATAGCGAAGGGAACTTCCCTGTTCTAGTTTTTCATGGAATTCCGTAAAAAACGGAAGATACTGGTGGAGTGAATCGATGATCAGCACACCATGATCTCCAAACGGAAATACCTGATTGACTGCAAACGCCAGTGCGATCGTCAGTGCCGGAATGGCAAAGCCGAGGATGCAGCAGTTTCGTTTTACCGGATTTACCGGTGCCTTCTCTTTTTCTGAGAATACAAACACTTTGCTGAAAATATAGTTCAGCACCAGCACAACCACCTGAAGTGCCAGCTTTGAACCCACTTCCGGAATGCCAAACAGACAGCTCAGAAAAACAACGCCGAACACTTCGATAAACATTGTGGAGAGACGCATTCCGATAAAACTGCCCATTTCCACAGCCAGTTCCCGCACTCCATGCGTGCGGCTTTCAAAAACAAACTGTTTGTTGACTGCGTATGCAAACAAGATAGAGAGAAAGATCGCCAGCACATTTGCAAGCGTCATATCAACCCCAAGTACAGTTCGCAACAGGGCATAACTTCCAAGATTTACAAATGTCGTACACCCGCCAAAGAAAATATAGCGGATGCCCTGATTACGGTACAATTTTTTTATAAATTCTGCCATATTACCTTCCTTACTTTTTCTGTAAAGCGGATTCTTATGATCCGCCGCACTATGTTTTTTGGATGCTTTGATCTTTACACAGAACAAAGTCCACACCCTGATCTTTGCATCCACATCTTTTCCAGTATATATCGACCGGCAGCAAAATGCAAGGTTTAAAGAGCGATGCCCTCCTGCAAAGAGAACGCATAAATGATTTTTTCCTTTACTTCATGCCCGGTCGTCTGTTTCAGTGCCTTTGCATAGTAATCAAGCTGTGCCTGATAGCGATCTTTTAACTTCTGTTCCTGTCCTTTTAAAACCCGGTCCGTCTTATAGTCCAGCAGAACGATCTGGTCTTCTTCATAAAACCATGCATCAATGATTCCCTGTACCAAAACCATTTCTTCTTTATCCCACTGCGGCCGGATATCCGATGCCGGCACACCGATCACAAACTGTTTTTCGCGATAAAGCTGACCTCTTCTGGCCGCATCTGCCGCCCGTTTCCCGATATCGGTTCGGAAAAAGTGTACGATCGCCGGAATGTTCAAAAGCGATATCTCTTCTTCGCTTATCTGCTTTTTCTTTTGAAGTTCCAAAAGCTGTGCTTCCACCTGTCGGACCGTATCCGATGCTGTAAAATCAAGCCACTGCATCACATGATGCATGGCAGTTCCTTTCACCGTCCCGCTCTTTTCTTCTTTTGCCTCCAGAAACTTTGGAACCGTTGCCGTATCTTCCGGTTCTTTTATCAGCACGATCCCCTGATTTTCCGGTTCTTCTTTCTGCTCCTGTATCTGACTTTGACGCTTGATCTCTGAAACCGAACATTTTCCCTGGATCTCCAGCCTTCCTTCATATGGATAGATTTTCGCACTCTCCTGCGTCATCCAGGCAAGAAAAGCGGCATATCCTTCCTCCTTTTCAAAAAGGTGATCTTTGAACTGCTGCCAGATCGCATCGCCATGGTTTTCCTCATCCAGTTTTTCCCGGTACAGGTCATCCACGCTATATTTGCAAATTGGAATTTCTGACTGTATCCCTTCTTCATAGAGCACAGAACGCAGAATCCATTCGAGCATCGATGCGGCATTTTTGATCTCCAGATAAGACAGCTGCTTTTTTCCTGCCCCGCCGCTCCATTTCGCGATCGTATCTTCCATTTTTTTGAGACTTCCGCTCAAATAGAGCTTTTCTTTTGCACGTGTCACCGCCACATAGAGGACTCGCAGTTCTTCCCCGAGACTTTCCGTCAGCAGGATCTGCTGGATCGCTTTCTTTAAGATTGTCGGTGCCTTGGTCCGAAGCAGCGGATCAACGACGTCACAGCCCACACCATAATTCTGGTGGATGGCGATCGTACTTCTGGCATCCTGCCGGTTAAATGCTTTTCCGAGTCCTGCCACAAAGACGACCGGAAACTCCAGTCCCTTGCTCTTATGGATGCTCATGATCCGCACCGTATTCTCTTCTTCTCCGATCGTACTTGCCTCACCGAAATCCACTTCATATTTCTGCAGATTTTCGATATATCGCACAAAATTAAACAGGCCGCGGTAGCTGGTACTCTCATAAGCTGCCGCCTTTTCTGCGAGCATCTCAAGATTTGCCTTTCTCTGCGATCCCGCCGGCATCGCACATACATAGTCAAAATATCCGGTTTCTTCGTAAATTTTCCACAGAAGCTCGTGCATCGGCGTATACGGCACACAACTGCGGAAATGTTCCAGCACTTTAAAAAACTTCTGAAGTTTTTCTCTTAAAATCCCGTCGCTGCCCGCATTTTCATACGCCCGGCACGCTTCATAATAAGAAACTTCGGGATTCTCCGTACGGATCTTCGCCAGTTCTTCTGTCGCAAACGTGCCGATTGGAGACGTCAGCACTGCGGTAAACGGAATGTCCTGTCTTGGATTATCCAGGACACGCAGAAAGGACAGCACCGTACGCACTTCCAGTGCCGAAAAATAACCGCTTCTCGTCCCGGTGTACGCCGGAATTCCCATATCCGATAAAACTGCCAGAAATTCTTCCGACCAGCCGCTTAAGGAACGCAGCAAAATGACGATATCGCGATATTCTGCTTTTCGGTAATGCCTGCTTTCTTTGTCATAGACCAGCTCTCTTCCGACGATCGCTTTGATCTGTCCGCCGATCATACGTGCTTCGGCCTCTCTTGCATTTGTCTCTGTCACCGAATCTGCATCAAAGAGCAGGATCTCACTTCCGGAAAGCGGAGATTTTGCTGCCGTCAGATCATCCATCTCAACATTGGTGACCAGTTCTGGAAATTCGATCCCGGCATAGAGTGCCGCATTATCATCATATTCTACATTTCCGAGATTCCGGTGCATGATCTTGCGAAAAATAAAATTGACATCAAAGAGCACTTCCTTTCGGCTTCGGAAATTTTTGTGCAGCTCGATCTTCTGATTTTCGGAGTCTTCCGTCGTATAGGTATCGTATTTTTCCATGAACAGCTCCGGGCAGGCAAGACGGAACCGGTAAATGCTCTGCTTGACATCACCGACCATAAACAGATTGTTCTGCCCCATGCTGCATCTGGAAATGCTGGTCAGGATCAGCTCCTGAACCATGTTGCTGTCCTGATATTCATCGATCATAATCTCTTCGAACTGCTTTGAAAAAGCCAGTGCCGCTTCACCTGGCACCACATTTCCATTCTCTTTTTTCACCAGGATCTGCAGTGCCAGATGTTCCAGATCTGAGAAATCCAAAAGATTTCGCTCCCGTTTTTTCTCCGTAAACCGCAATCCAAACTCGGATGCCAGCATCAGAAGCATCTGTGCGGACACTTTTCCCGCCTTCAGCTCTTCTAACATCTCCTGCGGACTCTGGTAAAAATACTGCTCCTGCAAAGAGGCAATGCCTTTTTTGATCTGATCACGCAAAAGCTTTACCTGTTCCCGCTTTTCATCCGATACTTCTTCATCTTTTTTTCTGGAAAGCACTGCAAATTTTCTGATGTTCAGAAAACGTCTGGCATATTCTGCGTAATCATTGCCTTTAGAAAGCTGTTTTAAGATCTCGCCATCCTGCTCCAGGGCATCTGCGTACATCCACGGTCCGTACGGCGAATTTGCGACTTTCAGGGCTTCTGTTCGGATCATTTCCAGATCATTCAGGGTCTGATCGACCTGCTCACAGATCATTTTCATCCATTCACTTGAGATCAGATCTTCCAGTGTATCAATATCATAATTTTTCTTACATTCTTCCAGCCATTCTTCCGGCCATGGATGACTTCTGGAAAATTCATAGACCTGCCAGATCATTTCGATCAGATTCTCATCATTTTTTCCGTTTGCGAAACATTCCACAAACTGTAAAAAGTCCGTATCGCCTTCCCGATACTTTTCTTCCAGAAGCTCTTCCGCCGTATCTCGCCGCAGAAGTTTTGCCTCTCCTTCATCCACGATGGAAAACGCCGGATCCAGATCGATCAGATGAAAATATGTCCGAAGCACCGACTGACAGAAACTGTCGATCGTCGTGATCTGTGCATGAAAAAGCAGCGTTTCCTGTCTTTGCAGATTCTCGTTATCCGGATCTGCGAGCAGCCTTTTCTGGATTTCCAGTCCGATCCGCTCACGCATCTCTGCCGCCGCAGCTCTTGTAAACGTCACGATCAGCAGACGGTCAATATCCACCGGATGTTCCCTGTCCGTGATCTTCTGCAAAATACGCTCTACCAGAACGGCTGTCTTTCCGGAACCTGCCGCCGCCGAGACCAAAATATTCCGGTTTCGAAGCCAGATGACCTGCTTCTGTTCTTCTGTCCACAGATTTCCCATCAAAAATCCCCTCCTTCTCGCAAAAATTCCCAGATATCATCCGGATCCAGTTCTTTCAGCCTCCGGTAATGCATGCCCGGTATTTTCCGGTCAAAACCGCAGATATCTTTAAATTCACAGTAATCGCAGGCTGTTTTTCCTTTCTTTTCATAAGGATTGATCTTTACATCTCCCTCAAGGATCGCACATCCGATCGCCCGCATCTTCTCTTCCACAAATTTCGAAAGTGTCAAAAACTGCTCTTCGGATGCCACGCTCGCATAGCGAGAATAGCTGCCGTCTTTGTTTCTGGCAACCGGAATGACCTCGGATGTTTTCTCCAGACTGCGGTCAAGTGCTTCTACCACTTCACTTTCTGCATTGACAAGACCATTTGGACGCAGCTCTTTCAAAATCCGTTTTTCCAGCTCTTCTTCGCTCTCCCCATGCTTCTGATCCACGATCGGATCTTTCATTGCATAATAGAAGATGCCTGCCGGTTTTATTTTTTTATCCGGATGAATGCGTTGTTCCATCTCCAGTGCCGCATTCAGATAAACGACAAGCTGCATCTGCAGTCCGTAATAAAATTCCTGTAGATCAAACACTTTATTTCCTGATTTATAATCTACGACTTTTACCAGAACTTCATCCTCCGTTTCGTACAGATCAATGCGGTCGATCCGCCCTTTCAGCCGCATCGTCTCTTCGTCCGAAAGTGCGATATTCACCGCCTTCAAGTCCGAAGAACTTAAAAACGGCACTTCAAAATTGGACGGAATAAAGTTTCCGGCACGCACCTGCCTGGTCAGTGCCCAGATCGTGCGTTCCATGATCCGCTTCATGCGGCGGATCACATATTCATTTCTGGCACTGGAATGCAGAAGGGTTGATGCATAAGCTTCGGAAACCTCTTCTACCGTCTCCGCCGCCAGACGTTTCTGTTCTTTCTCCGGAATGTTAAACCAGGTATATTCGCTCGCCTCCACTTTTCGTGCGTAAGACTCCAGCACCTTATGGAAAATATTCCCCATATCCACCGGCTGGAATACAAACAGATCTCTTTGCGACACCCGAAGACCATAATTCAGAAAATGTGCATAGGAGCACGCCGAAAATTTCTCCAGCCGGCTGACACTGTTGACCAGCGTCTGTCCGTAAAGCCGTTTTGCCGTCGTCTTTGACATCGGCTCCGTCTTTCCATGCAGAAAGGCCGCATCCAGCAGCTTTTTCGCCAGATCCTGATATTTTTCCTGTCCTTCGTACCATCCAAACAGACTGGCCACCGTCTTCTCCACGCTTCCAAGTGCCGCTTTTCTCAGTCCGTCCGCCAGATGCACAATCCCGCTCTCTGCCGTTGTGATCCTTGCAAGCGGATCTTCGATCAGATCTTCATCCTGAAGCGTCAGCTGCGGAAACATCCTTAAAATACTTCCGACCACATAGGAAGGACGCAGCACTCGTCCGTCCAGCCCCATCCTTCCGTAAGAAAGA
>ERZ857969.1112-NODE-1112-length-39416-cov-4.644928_pt1 | contig 39416 bp, 32 predicted proteins | sample MGYA00519864_ERZ857969 | MGnify/ENA primary metagenome ERZ857969 (study PRJEB31778, sample SAMEA3449382) | human gut metagenome | biome: human gut; feature: human-associated habitat; material: faeces | place: United Kingdom | collected 2010/2012 ...
GACTTGTATGTCTCGGGATTTTGGCAAAAACCATGCCAAAACACCTCGCGGAATGCTACCTACTGAATAGTTACTTCTGCTCATAATATTCTTCCAGTGTCAGCCCTGTAAGTGTCAGATACAACGCCAGCGACCGGGTTACATACCGGATATGCCAGGGCTCCCATCCATACCCGGTTATATGCTCTTTCCCTTTCGGATAGCGCAGGATGAAGCCATATAAGGGTGCACACCGTTTCAGCCATCGGCCTTCCCGGGTTTCTCCGAAACGCTCATCCAGTTGATAGTCAACCGCCTGGCAGGAAACATCCAATGCCAGACCCGTCTGATGCTCACTGGCTCCCGGCGGTGCTATCCAATGTACAGAACCTTCGTTTCCTTTCGGCTGTTCCCGCCGTTTCTTCTGATAGAGTTCTTCCTGTCTTTCGTAGCTTCGGTAGCCGGATACTCCGCACAGATAGATTCCTTCCTCTTTTCCTCTCGCAAAAAGCGCCTCCACTCCCTTCGCCGCACTGACTGCAAGTAATCTCTTCCTGTCCCCGACAGGTGCATCAAAGATGATTTCCGGCTCAACTAAGGTCTGTGGTATCGCTTTTCGCGGTAAGCGGTGTGTACGGTTTACCAGAATCGTGGCATCCATCTTTTTCCCTCCTTTGTTTCGTTGCTATGAAACTATCTGCATTCTATGCAACCGGAAGCCGGATTATGAACAGGAAAGCAGTCTCCTGTAAGCGAAAAAAGAGAGTGCAAACACGTTTCCCGTATCCTGCACTCTCTGTTCTCATTCTTCTATCAGTTCACCTGATACACATCCGCATATTTCATACCAAAGCTCAATGCCTGGCTGTGGCTTCCCATGAAGATGTCCACATGTCCGTATGCGGTTCCTCTGTCTTCTACGGTATAGATCTGACCGTTGATGGAAAGTTTGGTTCCGAATGGAACTCCCGCCATCGCGATGGTACGTCCCGGTGTCGGAGTGGTTCCGCTGGCTGTACCGCCGCCGGACCATTTTCCGCAACAGATGGAACAGCCGCAATATGCTGTCAGTTTGAATCTTCCCAGGTATTTGCCCTGTGAAGTATCGATGGTATCGTCGGAGCTGTCTGTTGTAGTTGTTGAAGTTGTTGTATTCGCAGCAGTATTACTTGTCGTTGTAGTCGTTGTTGTACTGCTGTTTGATTTTTTCTGTGTCGCTGACGCTGCCTGCTGCGCTGCTTTCTGCTGTGCTGCCTTTTGTGCTGCTGCATCTTCTGCCGCTTTTTTCTCTGCTGCTTCTTTTGCTGCCGCTTCCTGTGCTGCTTTCTCAGCTGCTGCCTGTGCCGCCTGCTGTGCTGCTAATCTGGCTGCTGCTTCTTCCTCTTTTGCCTGACGAAGAAGGTCGTTGATCGCATCTTCCTGACTGCTGATCTTGGTCAACAGATCATTCTCTGCTGTCTGCTGACTCTGAATATCCTCCTGATATTCACGGATCTGCTGGTAAGTTGCCTCCACCAGTTCTTCTACTGCTGCCTGCTTGTCCGCGCTCTCCTGCTGAAGAGCCACAATCTCTTCTTTTTCCTGTGCCACCTGTTCCTCTTTGGTCTGGATGGCTTCTTTTGTTTCTCTGTATGTATCCAGCATGTCTCTGTCATACTTTGACATCTGGGAAATGTTCTCAGCCTGGTTTAAGAAATCAGAAATACTTCCTGATTCAAACAGCAGGTTCATATAATTGCTGGCTGAGTTTTCGTACATATAGCGGATACGGAGTTTCATCGCTTCATACTGCTGCGCTTCATCCGCTTTCGCATCTTCAAGGTCACTTTGCAGCTGTGTCAGTTCTTCCTGCTTCGCATCGTAATCGTTCTGCAGTTTTTCCAGACTGCTGCGAAGATCGTCCAACTGAGTGTTCAGATCTGCAAGATATGTTTCGGATTCACCTTTTTTTGATTCCAGTTCCTGAATCTTTTCCTGGGTCTGCTGCAGGGAAGACTGATTCTCCTGCTGCTGTGCCTTCGCATCGGAGATCTTCTCCTGCGTGGTAGCAGCTCCACCCTGTACCGCACTTCCCACGATAAGACATGCGGAAAGTACCAGGCTTATGATTCTTTTTCTTCTCATATTAATTCCTCTCACTTTCTCAGGCAAGAGTCATTATAGCATGATTTTGTAGCATTGTGAAGTAGTTTTTTAACATCTCGTAATATTTGCGTAATAATTAGTGGAGTTTTGGCGAATTTCTGCATTAAAGTGCGGATTATGTCAACTTTTTAGCCGCCAGCCGCTCCAGTATTTATTCTTCAGAACTCCGTTCACAAGTTTTCCCCAGCCGAGTGCATACTGATCCACACAGACCAGGATCCAGCCTTTCTCTCTGGTCGCTTCCCCCGGTTCCAAAAGCAGGGTTTCTCCACGCAGATATCGTCCGATCCGTTCATCCTCCGGCGAAAGGGATACGCTTCCCGCATAGTCGGAAGCCTTCAGCGTCATCGCCAGCTGCTGGGATGGTTCAAAACGGTTTTTCTTCAGATCTCCCAGATACAGTCCGTTTCGTAAAAAATGGATCCCGTTCAACTTTGCCGGAAGTTCCGGTACCAGGTAGACTTTCTCGCCCTTGATCTGTACCCGCTCCCAGTCCGGCTTCCACTGACAGTCCTTGAAGAATTCTTCCAGAACTGCTTTATTTTTCTTATCCATCCGTGTCGGCGGTTCCAGTCTGATCCTTGTCTCGGGCACATCCTCGGACTTTTTCAGCAGGGCCAGAAAATGCCCCTCTCCTTTCATCTTATGCGGCCAGATCCGCACACAGCGGCGCAGTTCCTCTCTTCCATCACCCCACGCAGGGTTACCCTCAGAGAATCCTTCATATCCTTCGATGGGAATCAGTTCCATCTCCGGACACTGCTCCAGGATCCAGGAGATACTTCCCTCGTTTTCTATCGGAGCAAAGGTACAGGTGGAATACAGCAGTTTTCCACCCGGGCGCAGCATCCGCACACCATTTTTCAGAATATCTTTCTGCAGTTTCGCAAAGTACTCCGGGCGTTCTTCCTCCCAGGTTTTGATCACCGCCGGATCTTTGCGGAACATCCCCTCCCCGGAGCACGGTGCATCGATCAGCACTTTATCAAAAAATCCTTCAAACCGCTCTGCCAGGTTCTGTGGTACTTCGTTGGTCACAAAGGCGTTGGATATGCCAAATACTTCCAGATTCTTTAACAGTGCTTTGGCCCTGGAATTACTGATATCATTTGCCACCAGTACACCTTTTCCCTGAAGCGCTGCGCCGAGAGCCGTTGCCTTTCCTCCCGGTGCCGCACACAGATCCAGAACTCTCTCCCCCGGTTCCACCGGAAACCTCGCCGCCGGAGTCATGGCGCTTGGCTCCTGCAGATAATAAAGACCGGCACTGTAATATGGATGTCTGGCCGGCTGATCTTCTTCTTTATAAAAATACCCGGTCTTTGTCCACGGGATCGGATCCAGAGAAAAACCGGAGCCTTCCGCCAGTTCCTCTTCCGTGATCTTCATCGGATTGATCCGGAGTCCGTACTGTCTGGGGTTATCATAACTTTCGATATACGATTCGTATTCATCCCCCAGCATCTCTTGCATTCTCTTTTCAAAGCTTTCCGGCAGTTCCACTCTCATCACACACCTGTCTCCTCTTTTTCTTTCTCTTCCGCCATTCGCCCACGGACATTTTTCTACGTTCCACTATAGCAAGACTCTGGCATTTTGTAAAGAAAAAGCGGTGGCCCCCCAGCCACCGCTTTTATCTCGTTTTTGCGTCACCCCATATATATGACAATCCGGTTACGCATTATCTGCAACGGCATCTTCTGCCATTACTTCCTCGTATTTCTCCAAAATCAGACTTTGGATCTTTTCTCTTGTGTTGGAATTGATCGGATGTGCAATATCGCGATACTCTCCATCGGAAGCCTTACGGCTTGGCATAGCGATAAACAGTCCTTTCTCTCCCTCGATTACTTTAATATCATGTACAACAAATTCATCATCAATTGTTATGGAAACAACTGCTTTCATCTTACCTTCTTTTGTCACTTTGCGCACTCTTACGTCTGTAATCTCCATAGCACATGCCCCTTTCATATGTCGTTCTCCTTCCGAACAGTTATAACCGCTGATTAGTTATTTCTCCGCGAACCACCAGACAGCCGCTCTGTTATTACAGCGCATAGCGCTCGTTCTTTTCCACGACAACTTTTATTTCGCCTTCTCCGCAATAGTAAGAATTGGCCCGGATGGTATCCCGGCTTTCTACGATGCAGTTTTCGATATGGGTATTATCACCCAGATATACGTCGTTCAGAATAATAGAATTCTTGATAACGCAGTTATTTCCCACATATACTTTCTTAAACAGAACAGAATTCTCCACCTGCCCGTTGATGATACAGCCGCTGGATACCAGGCTGTTCTTTACCAGACATCCCGGATTATATTTTGCCGGCGGAAGATCGTCGATCTTGGAGTTAATTCCCGGATACTGACGGAAGAAATAATCTCTCACTTCCGGTTTCAGGAAATCCATATTGGTCTTGTAGTAAGCCTCAACGGTAGAGATGTTGTTCCAGTAATCCTGGATCTTATATCCATAGATCCTCTTCAGATTCTTATAGCGGATCAGAATATCTTTTACAAAATCATGTCTTCCTTCCTGTGCGCAGCGCTCGATCATCTCGATCAGCTGGCGGCGCCGGATCACATAGATTCCTGTGGAGATCGTATGATAATCGGACAACATCGGTTTCTCTTCGAATTCTTCGATCCGGTAGTCTTCATTCATACGAAGCACACCAAATCTGGTCACATCCTCATTGGCATCCACATCCTTGCACACAATAGTCACATCGGCACGTTTTGCGATATGGTATTCCAGAACTTTGTTATAATCCAGTTTATATACACAATCACCGGATGCGATGACCACATAAGGTTCATGGCTTCTCTTCAGAAAATCCAGGTTCTGATAAATCGCATCTGCGGTTCCCTGATACCAGAAGCTGTTATCCGGAGTGATCGTCGGTGTAAATACAAACAAACCTCCCTGCTTTCTTCCGAAATTCCACCATTTGGAAGAGCTCAGATGCTCATTCAACGATCTTGCGTTGTACTGTGTCAGGACTGCAACTTTCGCAATATGAGAATTGGTCATATTACTCAGTGCAAAGTCGATGCTCCGATAGCTTCCCGCTACCGGCATCGCTGCGATGGCACGTCTGTTGGACAGTTCTCTCATCCTGTTGTTATTACCGCCTGCCAGAATAATTCCTAATGCTCTCATATTACTCACCGTCCTTCTTTACAATTGCTCCGCCGCTTACAAGCTCTCCGTCCGGATAATCCTCCACAGTGGTCTCTCCGCTGATGGCTGTGTTCTTTCCAATCTTCACACCTGACGGAATAACAGAATTTTCTGCGATTGTAACAAGGCCAAATCCATAGACAGCCGGTTTCAGAACATTCGGAGCTTCCTCGCCCACACCTGTGACAACATTTTCTCCGATATCCACACTCTCTGCAATAATGGACTTGTCAATCTGGCTTCCGGCGCCGATGCGTGTATGTTTCATAATAATGGAATCCCGCACCACAGCTCCCTTTTCAATCGTTACATCCGCACCGATGACGCAATTATGCACTTCACCATAAATCTCCGCACCTTCACCGATGATGCTTCTTTCAACAACGGATTCCCCGGATATGTACTGTGGACGGATGATATCACCTTTGGTATAGATTTTCCAGAATTCTTCATACAGGTTAAATTCCGGAATGATATCGATCAGTTCCATATTTGCTTCCCAATAAGACCCCAGTGTTCCTACGTCTTTCCAGTATCCGTTGAATTCATAGGCAAACAGTCTCTTTCCGTTATCTCTGCAGTATGGCAGGATATGTTTACCGAAGTCACAGTTTGGCTGATCTTTCAGTGCCATCAGAGACTCTTTGAGTGTCTTCCAGGAGAAAATATAAATTCCCATAGATGCCAGATTACTTCTTGGATGTTCCGGTTTTTCTTCAAACTCGGTAATACGTCCCGCGCCGTCAGTGATCATAACACCGAAACGGCTTGCCTCTTCGATCGGCACCGGCATACAGGCAATGGTCACATCTGCCTTATTTGCCTTATGATAATCAAGCATCACTTCGTAATCCATCTTGTAAATATGGTCACCGGAGAGAATCAGAACGTAGTCCGGATTATAGGTCTCCATGTATGCCATATTCTGAAAAATTGCGTTTGCTGTTCCGGTATACCAGTCGCTGTTACCATTTTTTTCGTAGGGGGGAAGCACGGTAACACCGCCCACATTCCGGTCCAGATCCCACGGAATACCGATTCCGATATGGGTATTCAGACGCAGCGGCTGATACTGGGTCAGAACACCCACGGTATCAATGCCTGAATTAATACAGTTACTCAACGGAAAATCGATAATCCGATATTTTCCTCCAAATGCCACCGCCGGTTTGGCAACTTTCTCGGTAAGTACGCCGAGTCGGCTTCCCTGGCCTCCGGCCAACAGCATTGCAATCATTTCTTTCTTGATCATGCAATCACCTCTTGTCATATATAGTAAAAAGATTATATCACACTTATCAGATTTAGTGAACATTTTTTACATATTTTTATCAAATCTTTTCGTGTTTTTATGACATTTATACAACGTTTCTTCTCCCTTTCGTCATTTTCTTCTATATCTATTGGTTTTTTTCTCATCCTTAAAAAAATCTTTCCATTTTTCCCTTTTCCGTCTATAATAAATGTTGTTACAAAATGTCTTTTGTACCCGACTGATGCCTGCGGATCGCCCGCTGAAAGCAGCTTTCGCAATCTTTCCGACCCCGGGAAGCCGGCATCATAAATATGATACAAACGTCTGTAAGAAAGGGAGAACTCCTATGTATACCATTGATTTTACAAAACCTGTTCACATACATTTTATCGGCATCGGCGGTATCAGCATGAGCGGCCTTGCCGAGATTCTTTTAAAAGAGGGATTCACCGTATCCGGCTCTGATTCCAAAGAAAGTGCTCTGACGGATCATCTGACTTCAAACGGTGCACAGATTTTCTACGGACAGCGCGCATCTAATATTATTGACGGTATCGATCTGGTGGTTTACACTGCTGCGATCCACCCGGATAACCCGGAATATGCCTGCGCAAAAGAAAAAAATATTCCGATGATGACCCGTGCCGATCTGCTGGGACAGATCATGAAAAATTACCAGATCCCCATCGCAGTATCCGGAACCCACGGAAAAACCACAACAACTTCCATGGCTTCTCATATTCTGCTGGAAGGTGGTTTTGATCCGACAATATCTGTCGGCGGTATCCTGCCGGCCATCGGCGGTAATCTGCGTCTGGGACATTCCGGTACTTTCATTACCGAGGCCTGTGAATATACCAACAGCTTTTTAAGCTTTTTCCCGAAAATCAGTATCATCCTGAATATGGATGCCGATCATCTGGATTTCTTTAAGGATATTGACGATATCCGCCATTCCTTCCGGCTGTTTGCAGAAAAACTTCCGGCTGACGGTACCCTGATCATCAACAGTGATACTCCTCATTATGAGGATATCATCAGGGATCTGCCATGCGAAGTCATCACTTACGGACTGGAACATGAAGCTGATTATACAGCAACCGATATTACATACGATACCTTCGGTCACCCGACCTTTACCTGTCTGCATCACGGTAAAACCACAGGAACCTTCTCCCTGAAGGTACCCGGTATCCACAACGTGTCCAACGCCCTTTCCGTGATCGCTCTGGGTGAAAAACTGGGTATGGACGATGCAACGATCCAGAAAGGTCTGATCAACTTCACCGGAACCGACCGCCGTTTCCAGTTCAAAGGAAACATCGGCGATATCACTGTGATCGATGACTATGCCCATCATCCGACAGAGATCAAAGCAACACTGACCTCTGCCAAAAACTATCCGCACAAAAAGACCTGGTGTATCTTCCAGCCCCATACCTACACCCGTACCAAAGCTCTGCTCCCGGAATTCGCCGAAGCACTGACTCTGGCAGACCATGTAGTACTGGCAAACATCTACGCCGCAAGAGAAACCGACACCCTCGGCATCTCTTCCGCCGACCTTCAAAAAAGAATCCAGGAACTGGGAACTCCCTGTGAATACTTCCCAACCTTCGATGAAATCGAAAACTACCTTCTGGAAAACTGCCAGCCCGGTGACCTCCTGATCACCATGGGCGCCGGCGACGTCTACCAGATCGGCGAAAAACTCCTGGGCAAATAAATATCAAGAAAACCTTCTTTTACCCCATATAAAAATGGCAACCGAACCTAACATGTCCGGTTGCCATTTTTATATGTAAAAACCCCCCTGATCCTTTCTCCTGCTCCGTACCCTGTAATTTTCTTCTTATGCTTTTCCTTCCATCCACAATCGGATTCAACCACCCCTCCCCACGTGAAAATCAGGATCCGAAAGCGGTCTGCAACATCAGGAGGCGGCAACACTTTGCGGGCGGTTAGGGCAAGCTTTGAGATCCAGCACCTACGTAGACTTTCGCGAGGGTCCGCTGACCCTCGTGAACATAGTCGAAGTTGGTGATTAGCTCAAAGTTGCCCTGCCCGCGTTGCCGCCTCCTGATGTTGCAGACCGCTTTCGGATCCGTCCCTTTTCACCCCCACACCATTTTTTTCTCAACTTATCCACATTATCCACACATTTATCCCCACCCTCAGTTCCCATCTCTGTGGATTCCCCTGTGCATAACTCTGTTTACATAATCTTACACTCTTCCCTCCGAATTTTCTCTGTTTTTCAAACAATTCCTCCATTTTCCGGTTGCAAATAATCCCCGCACCTCATAATCTTCCACCACTTATCCACATCATCCACATGCTTATCCACCTTACTTACACACCAGCTAATCCCCCATCGCACCTTATTTTCCACCTCCTTCCCATAAAAAACCATGTTTGATTTCTTAAAGAATCATGCTATAATAAGCACGTAACCAGGACATATACCATCACTTTTCTATTACAGGAGAACTATGCAGTTATCTTTACATAATGGAAGCTCCAGCGGAGTTACCATTATTTCCAATATTTTCATAGATTATTATATGCCCCGCGCCAACGGGGAATTCGTTAAAATTTACCTTTATCTGCTCCGCAGTCTGCAAAGCGGCGACACCGCACTGGACCTGGCTGCTGTAGCGGATGTTTTTGACTGCACAGAATCAGATGTGCTTCGCACCCTTCGTTACTGGGAGAATCAGAAACTGGTCGTACTGGCAGGTACCGACACCCAGACTTCCATTGATTTTCTGCAGCCCATGGTGCCGGATACGGTGCAAAACACACTGGCAGAACAGGCAATTACTCAGATTTCGCCTGCCACATCGACAAACACCGTCACATCCGGCTCACCGTCGACAGCCGGAGCATCTGTCACACCTGCCAGGAATGCCCCGCAGACAGGCACTCAGCCCTCTCAGACAACAGGGAATAAAAAAACAATGAGTGCTGACCGTCTGAAAGAGCTCCGCGAACAGGAAGACGTTCGCCAGATTCTCTTTCTGGCCGAAAGTTACCTTGGTACTACACTATCAAGAACAGTCACCGATGAACTTCTTTATATTTACGAGGAGCTTCATTTTTCTGTGGATCTGTTTGACTATCTGATCGAATACTGTGTTTCCAAGGGAAGTAAAGACATTCATTATATAAAGAAAGTAGCCTTCAGCTGGCACGAGGCAGGTATCGACACAGTTACCCGCGCCAAGCAGGAAACTACGACCTATCACAGAAACTATTTTTCAATTTTAAAAGCATTCGGAATCAGCAACCGTAATCCGATTCAGTCGGAGATCCACATGATCGACCACTGGATGAAAGATTACGGATTTACTATGGACATCCTCACGGAAGCCTGTTCCCGTACAGTAGCATCCACCGGGAAAGCCAATTTCCGCTATGCGGACAGGATTCTTTCCGGCTGGAAGGATAAAGGTGTCCGACACCTGACCGATATTCAGGCTCTGGATACTTTGCACAGACAGCTGCAAAGTGACCGTCAGGAACAGAAACAGCGGCAGGAACAGAAGGGAATCCGTCCATCGGGTTCCGGTAACAGATTCAATAATTTCCAGCAGCGAAATTATGATTACGATCAACTTGAAAATCAGCTTTTAAAATAATAAAGGAGAATTACCGTGGCACTACAAAACAGTCAGTACGATGCACTGATGCGCTATTATCAGCGATTGCAGTTTCGCAATAAACATGAACAAGATGCCCGTATCGCCGAAGCACAGGCCAGGATACCCCGGCTGGCACTGATCGATCAGGAGATTGCAGCGATCAGTGTGAAAAAAGCACGAATCTTACTCGGTGATAAAGACGCCACTGATTTTGACCTGAATGAACAGATTCAGGCTTTATCCAGAGAGCGAACCGATCTGTTAAAAGCCAATGGTTATCCGGAGGATTATCTGAAAATGCATTATACCTGTCCCCTGTGTCAGGACACCGGCTATGTGGACAACCGGAAGTGTATCTGCTTCAGGCGTGCGATCAGTGAACATCTGTATACCCAGTCCAATATCCGGGAATTATTAAAAACAGCCAGCTTCGATGCATTTTCTCTGGATTATTATCCGGAAGATATGGTAAACGAAGCCACAGGACAGACCGCTCGGCAGAACGCCGCAACCGCGTTGCAGCGCTCAAAGGATTTCGTTCAGAACTTTGATCATTCTTTTGAAAATCTTTTCATTTACGGTGATACCGGTGTTGGGAAAACTTTTCTTACGTACTGCATCGCAAAAGAACTTTTGGATTCGATGCACAGCGTGATCTATTATTCTGCTTTCGATCTGTTCGATGCGTTCGCAAGAAACACCTTCTCAAACTCTGATACCACGGAAGGAGAAAATGACTATATTCTCAACTGCGATCTGCTTATCATCGATGATCTTGGAACAGAACTTACCAACAGCTTTGTTGCTTCTCAGTTCTTTTTATGTATCAATGAACGGATCCTCAGAAAGAAATCCACGGTAATTTCCACCAATCTGACACTGGGCAGTTTTATGGATACCTACTCCGAACGGGTATTTTCCAGAGTTTCCAGTAACTACACGATGATCAAACTCATCGGTAAAGATATAAGAATCCAGAAAAAAATATTAGGAGGAAACTAACAATGTCACACAACAAAAATCACGATTCACAACAGCTTCCTGTAGGACGACTGGGGATCATTTCTCCCTACAGCTGCGCCGAACTCGGTACAAAGGTAGATAACTACCTGGTCAGCTGGAGAAAAAAACGCCACAATGAAGGTGTTTTATATGAAGGCTACGACAGAGATACTTACCTGATCGGGTCTGATCTTCCCCGTTTCGGTTCCGGAGAAGCAAAAGGTATCCTGAGGGAATCCGTACGTGGTGATGATATCTATATTCTGGTAGATGTCTGCAACTACAGTCTGACATATTCTCTGGCAGGACAGACCAACCATATGTCCCCGGATGATCATTATCAGAACCTGAAACGAATCATTGCTGCCATCGCCGGAAAAGCCAGACGAATCAACGTGATCATGCCATTTTTGTATGAGAGCCGCCAGCACAGACGGACCGGCAGAGAATCCCTCGACTGTGCACTGGCACTGCAGGAACTGATCCAGATGGGTGTGGAAAACATCATCACTTTCGATGCTCACGATCCGAGAATCCAGAATGCGATCCCACTGCATGGATTTGAAACTGTACAGTCCGCATACCAGTTTATCAAAAACCTCTTAAAGAAAGAAAAAGATCTGAAACTGGATAAAGAACATCTGATGGTCATCAGCCCGGATGAAGGCGGCATGAGCCGTGCCATCTATCTGGCAAACAACCTTGGCGTAGACATGGGTATGTTCTACAAACGCCGTGACTACTCTACTATTGTAGACGGAAGAAACCCTATCGTTGCTCATGAATTCCTGGGAGCTGATGTTCGTGGCAAAGATATGATCATCGTAGATGATATGATCTCCTCCGGTGACAGCATGCTCGAGGTAGCTCAGCTCCTCAAAGACCGGGGAGCCAACAAAATCTTCATGTGTTCCACCTTTGGTCTGTTCACCAACGGCATGGCAAAGTTCGATGAGGCCTACGAAAAAGGGACCTTCGACCGCATCCTGACCACCAACCTGATCTACCAGACCCCGGAACTGCTGAGTAAACCTTACTATATCAACTGCGATATGAGCAAATACATCGCCCTGATCATCGACACCCTGAATCACGACGATTCCATCAGCAAACTCCTGAACCCGGTAGAACGCATCCAGAAAGTCCTGACCAAATACAGAAATAACGAGACGATCTGATAAATCAAGTAATGCCAGGCACACTGGCATTACCTGATTTATGAAATATCTAACACAAAAGAGACATACCGACGAAACTCTCACTTCAAAGATTCTTTCGTTAATATGTCTCTTTTTTCTTTTCATAACTCACCGAAAAAGGCGCGGGAAGGATTACTTCCCACAACCGTAATCCTTCCCGCGTCCTTTTTTCAAAAACCCTCGCGCAGCCACTCAACCCTCCCCCAGTTGACCACCCAGAAACGTGCTTCGGCTTTCTGCTCAGGCAACACTTTGTGGGCGGTTAGGGCAAGCTTTGAGATCCAGCACCTACGCAGACTTTCGCGAGGGTCAGCCGGCCCTCGTGAACATAGTCGGAGTTGGTGATTAGCTCAAAGTTGCCCTGCCCACGTTGCCAGAGCAGAAAGCCGAAGTACGTTTCGTCCGCGTCGTCAACCCCCTCTACCTCTCCATCTCTCTCAGCACCCGGATCTCTCGCGCATACCCCTCCAGTTCATTCGGTGTCTCCAGATAGATCGGAATCCCCTGCAGTTTCGGATGATTCACCATCCTCTCAAACGCTTCCAGCCCGATCGACCCTTCCCCGATCTTCTCATGCCGGTCCTTATGACTCGCAAACGGATTCTTACTATCATTCATGTGAATCGCCTTCAGCCTCTCAAGCCCGATCACCCGGTCAAACTCCTCCAGCACCTGATCCAGCTGTCCCACCAGATCATACCCCGCGTCATACACATGACACGTATCCAGGCAAACACCCATATGGTTCTTCAACTTCACCCGATCCAGAATCTGCGCCAGTTCCTCAAAGTTCCGACCAACCTCTGTTCCCTTTCCTGCCATCGTCTCCAAAAGCACCGTCGTGTGCTGCTCCTCCTTCAGAATCTGATTCAGCATCTCACTGATCATCCGGATTCCTTCCTGTGCACCCTGTCCTACGTGACTTCCCGGATGAAAATTATAACAGTTCCCCGGAACATGCTCCATCCGTTTCAGATCATCCTCCATCGTCATCCAGGCAAATTCCCTGGTCTTTGCATCCTTAGAACATGGATTCAGTGTATATGGCGCATGAGCCAGGATCTGACAGATATCATGCTCCTGCGCATATTCCAGAAACTTTCTCACATCCTCCGGATCTATTTCTTTCGCTCTGCTTCCTCTTGGATTTCGGGTGAAAAACTGAAAGGTATTCGCTCCAATCTTCACCGCCTCTTTTCCCATATGAAAAAATCCCTTCGACGAGGACAAATGACAACCTATTCTAAGCATTCTCTCTCCTTTTCCTTCCGTTCACTCCGATCTCCGACATGTCGTATGCTTTCTTCCTCCGTCAGCACCGTAAGTGCCAGTTTAAGACCGGAAATCTCCATATCACAGGATTCTTCTTCCCAGGTCGTACAAGACAACTCCCGGATCTCTTCCTGCAGATTTTCTGTCTGTATTTTCTTTTCTTCCGCCTCTGTCGCAAGATGAACTCCCCGCTCCTGCAGTCGCAGAATCTGATGACTGATCTGACGCAGTTCCTTCTTTCTTTCTTTTAATCGTTCTTCCCAGTCCTTCTGTAACTCTTCCTTCTGCTCCGGCTCGTCCCGCACAACTGTCCGTTGCACAACCATACTATCCCTGATTCGAAGCCAGTTTACCAGATACATCCTTCCCATCAGAGTGACCATCAGAATCACAAGGCCAAGCACCGTACACACAGCCCGATTCCAGGAGAACGGATCGATCAGGACCAATATGGCAAGTGCGATTCCTGTCCATGTAAATATTTCGGAAATTTTGGGAATTTTAGGAATATCCAATAGCTTTCTTTCTTTTCCCCCGACTGCTTTTCGTGTCTGGACAGGTTGCTCTGCTACCGATCTCTCCGGATTCAGGGGCTGTTCACTTTTTGGCTGTCTGCTTTCTTCTGCCTGTCGTTTTCCTTCTTCCCGTCGTTCCTGCTCCAGGTGCTTTTCTGTTGCATTCCGGTTCAGTTCCAGACGGCGGATCTCGGAACCATTGACCAGCAGCTGTTGTTCCAGACCGGAGCGTTCCCGCATGATACGATGCATCGTTTGTTCTACCCCCGCACTCCGACTTTCTCTCTCCTTTTGCAGTTCCTGTTTCTTTTCCTTCCAGGCCGTTATCTTTTCTGAAAGAACCTCTCTTTCATCCCTGTCTTCGGCAAGCAGTGCCTGCAGTCCATAATCCAGTGCTTTCTGTTCTACTTTTCCCTGTTTTTTCTCGAACCAGTGGATATATGCACCGATTTTCGTTCCCAGTTTTTCCCGTTTCAGTCGGTTCAGATCATAGCACGGGCGGGTTTCATCCGTTATTTTTACAATATTTCCATAGGCGCGCAGTGCCTCCAGTTCAAACTCCAGTTCCGGATTCCGATATCCCTGGATCCTGAGCCAGTAGATATCTTCGCTTCCTTTCTGTGCGATCGCATCCTGTACTTTCTGCTCCAGAGCCGCCTGTGTGGTGCCTGAATGAATCCGCAGTGAAAGAAGAATATACGAACGACACGCACAGGGAACCAGTGTGATCTGCGTATGATACTGCCCCTGTTCGTCCTCTGTGATCTCTCCGTAGACAACCCCGTGGGTTCCTGTCTCTTCCAGGCAAATGGGTTCCGGAGAACCGGCATATGCCATCTGATTTTCCACCAGTACTCCCGGTATATGGCGATACCCCAATGCCACATAGTCAAAACCGGCTCCATCCTCTTTTTTCATAGGAATATGCGTTTCATCTCCACCATATGCCAGCAGGATATGAATCCCCGGCTGATCCTCCGGCCGGATGCTGCTGTATATCGCTTCCGTAACCTCCGGATGCTCATAACTGCATCCATACACTTTCGTGTGCAGCTTTTCCAGACTGATCACTTCCGGTTTCTCACTCGGAAATCCATGAACATTCTTCGTCCATTTCACCTTACGATACGCTGAGTCTTCCCGCAGATAATCGTGGCTTCCTGCCATCCACACCACCTCGGTATCCGGTATGGATGCAAACAGCTGACTGACTCTCTCTGTCTGAGAAGGCAACGGCTGTCTGTGAAACAGATCTCCTGCGATCAGCAACAACTCTATTTTCTCTTCTCTGATCTGGTCGATCACCCGTACAAAGGTTTCCCAGATTTCATTTTCCCTGAATGCACTCCAGGGGCAGCCCGAATCCGGAACCGCCCCCAAATGTACATCAGCCATATGAATAAATCGCATAGCCTCTCCTGTTACTGTATAATTACGTAACTATTCAGTGGCCACTGTCCCGCGAGGTGTTTTGACATGAATATGTCAAAATCCCGAGACATACAAGCCAAAATGCCATCACCGAAGGTGATTTTTTATGCATTTTGGCTCGTAACTGTGAAGGTACTGAACAGTTACATAATTACTTATAAATCACAATTGTTTACTGTTCTCGGGAACGGGATGACATCACGGATGTTACCCATTCCTGTCAGATACATCACGCAACGTTCGAATCCAAGACCGAATCCGGCATGTCTTGTGCTTCCGTATTTTCTCAGATCCATGTAGAATCCGTAGTCTTCTTTGTTCAGACCCATCTCGTCCATACGGGCTGCCAGCTTGTCGTAATCATCCTCTCTCTGGCTTCCGCCGATGATCTCACCGATACCTGGTACCAGACAGTCAACCGCTGCCACGGTCTTTCCGTCATCGTTCAATTTCATATAGAACGCTTTGATATCTTTCGGATAGTCAGTGACAAATACCGGACGTTTGTATACCTGTTCGGTAAGATAACGCTCATGCTCTGTCTGCAGATCACATCCCCAGGATACTTTGTATTCAAATTTATCGTTGTTCTTTGTCAGAATATCGATGGCTTCTGTATAAGTCACACGGGCAAATTCAGAATTTGCCACGTTGTTCAGACGGTCTAACAGTCCTTTGTCGATGAAGGAGTTGAAGAAGTTCATCTCTTCCGGTGCATTTTCCAGAACGTAACGAATAATGTATTTGAGCATGGATTCCGCCAGAATCATATCATCGTCCAGATCTGCAAAAGCGATCTCCGGCTCAATCATCCAGAATTCTGCTGCATGGCGGGTAGTATTGGAGTTTTCTGCACGGAAAGTCGGTCCGAACGTATAGATGTTGCGGAACGCCTGTGCATAAGTCTCACCGTTCAGCTGTCCACTTACAGTCAGGTTGGTCGGTTTATTGAAGAAGTCTTTGGAAAAATCTACTTTTCCGTCTTCCGTCTTCGGAATGTTGTTCAGATCCATAGTTGTTACCTGGAACATCTCTCCGGCACCTTCGCAGTCACTTCCTGTGATCAGTGGTGTATGCACATAGACAAATCCTCTCTCCTGGAAGAACTTGTGAATGGCATAGGCAATCAGAGAACGCACACGGAATACTGCCTGAAACGTATTGGTTCTCGGACGCAGGTGTGAAACCGTACGCAGATATTCCATGCTGTGGCGTTTTTTCTGCAACGGATAATCCGGTGCAGAAGCTCCCTCTACGCTGATCTCAGTTGCCTGGATCTCAAACGGCTGTTTTGCCTGTGGTGTTGCTACCAGTGTTCCTTTTACAATGATGGCCGCACCGACATTCAGTCTGGAAATCTCTGCAAAGTTCTCCATAGAATCGTGGTATACCACCTGTAAGGTCTCAAAAAATGTTCCGTCATGCAGAACGATAAAACCAAATGTTTTGGAGTCACGTACGCTTCGTACCCATCCCCCTACAGTAATCTCTTTGTCCAGGAATGTTTCCCGGTTTTTGTATATTTCTCTTACAGTTGTAAGCTGCATAACAAAAGTCCTCCCTCTCTGATGTTTTCTCAGGCAGCCTGCCCGTACCTGCAAACTGCCCATATTGCATTTATTGTATCATTGTAACCATTCAACAGTCAACCATCCTGCGGAGTGTTTTTCATATCTTTTATTCGCTTTTGCTCGCCGCACCAAGATTGTCCATATAGCCGACAAATACGTTACCGGCGCTTTCAAACAGGCTGGTGCTGTCCTGCATACCGAAATAACCCTGTTCCTGGGTTGCCGGATAGTACAGGATCGTATTTTTGCTGTTATATCCTATGATTACCACATTTACCGTATCAGATACCTTTGCAATTACCGGATTTCCTTTGCTGACCTGATACAGCACACTGTCCAGAGAACATCCGGTAAGGTTCATCACCGTATAATCCGCGCCCAGAGACTGCTGCAGGGTATTTTCATCAATAGTTCCGCTCAGAACCACATCCGGCACTTCATCCAGATTTGCCTGATAACTTTCCTGGCGGTTGCCTCGCTCCCAGACATACTGCTGCTGCCGGTTCAGTACCACACCCATCTGTCTGTCTGCCCGGTTAATGGCATCACAGACTTTGCTCCAGGTACTGTCCAGCACACCTTTGGCATATACATAGTAAATATTGGAATCTGTTCTCGTCAGTTCCATGGAAAGTATATTATACGTCTCCTGATCTTCCAGATTCGATGCCAGATACAGTACATTCTTACTGGTCACGCTCTTTTCGAAATCAAGACCGATCTGTGTGGCTTTCCGTTCTGTAGTGATCAGACGCAGGGTTATCTGCTCTTCCCTGATCTGAAGATTATTCATGATATGATCGCTGCTGATTGCCACATATGCACCGTTCTCCCACTGTACCCGTTCCAGTTCCAGCAGACCTTCCTGCAGTTTCACATTGCTGACCCAGACATTATCCTCATGATGTTCCTTGACCACTTCGCCGCCAAACTGTTCGATTCGGACGGTGTTCATGGCAAATACCGTATTGCCCGCATTATCTGTCACAATATCACTGTCATTGGCAATTCCGTACACCAGATCCTCATTCATAAATCCCAGTGCCTTGATCTTCTGTCCGGACTGTGCCTGGATCGTATAAGTATCTCCCTGCTCCAGGCTCATCACCGTGATCTGTGTGCATGCATTTTCCTCTTCCTGATCCATCCAGGCAAGGCTCGCCTGAGACTTTGAGACCACATATCGGTCTTTGATCAGTTTTTCTTTTACAATCTGAAAACTCTTCTGCTTGATATCGATCTGGTACAGATCATCTTCCAGAATGACATACAGCATATCATCCCGGGTCACATAAGACAGAAGTTCCATGTCTTCTTTCAGATATTCATAAGAACTCTTCATCGGAATAAAGAGCTCTTCTTCCACCTGATTCAGCTCTGCCCCGTAATGGTAAACCGCGATCCCCACTTCTCCTTCATGTACATCCCGGTTCATATAGCCATATACAACAAAATCAATATCTCCGGATTCTTCCACCCGGACGATCTTAACTCCATGTTCCTGCAGATTCTCCCGCTCATCCAGATCACCATCCCGGAAACTGAAAATCTGTGTTGTCTTATTGGCACTGCGGTTATAACTCCACAGCTCTCCTTCCTGAACAAATGCCACAATATCCGAACTTTTATTAGACTGATACTGAACATCTTTGGCCACAACTCCCAGATCGATCCCTTTGCTGGTCAGTTCCGTATGTTTTCCGTCATACAACTCCTGTGTATTCCGGTCAAAATCCAGAAGCATCACGCGGGACTGTGCATAGCGCATTCGGTAAAAATCGGTCACATTATAATAATCTGTCGTCTCATCCTCAGGAGTATCTGACAACACATACGTCAGATAGATACTGCAGGTGGTCTCATTCATATCTTTGATCACCGGCACTGCCTTTTTTTCCAGCTTCATATCCAGGGTTCCCCAGGTGATCCGTTCAAAGCTGGAATGTATATTCAGATTCTCATAGGTGCTGTTGGTCTGTGTCTCATCCGGTTCCAGATAAGCTGCCAGCGTGGATGCATTCTCGGGATCCAGACATGTCTGATAAAAGCTGTCTGCAAATTCCAGATATTCTGAAATATTGGTTCCTGCCCGCTGCAACAGACGGGTGTAATAATAATACGTTTCCCCGTTATCCAGTGTCACATCAAACCGAAGCGTGTATTCCTGGTTCATCAGGATCGGTGTTTCCAGCTGAAATTCTGCCCTGATCTCCCCGTCCTTCTTCTTCAGCTTGCTGATCTTGCTTGTCTCCACAACTTCCGTTCCGTCTGCCGTCGATACACGGTAGCTCACCGTCTTTACCGATGCATTCTTCGGATCTATCGCCATCGTCAGACTTCTGTCCGTCGGAAGTGGTGTCAGACTGTCGCGCATATACTGTTCTTCCATTTCACCGGCATATCCATACATCGGATTCACCTTTGTATCCGCAACTTCCATATACAGAATCGGAAGACTTGCATCCTCCATCTGTCTCGTTCCCACGATCTTTTCCCGATTGATGAGTGCTGCTGTTCCTCCCAGCGCTGCCGCAAACAGCAGCAACAGTACTCCCGCTTTTAATAACCCCTTTTTCATGCTTCCCGACCTCCTTCTTTCAGAAGCCGTTCCAGTGTCGGATACAGTCCGAAAGCATCCAGACAGGCACGAAGCTGTTCTTTATTTTCCTTCTTTTTCCCGGTATAAACTGCCCGGATCAGTAGATTCTTCGGCGTATGTTCCATATCAATAAATTCCAGAATCTGCGTGTCATATCCCGCCTGTTCTAACATCTGAGCCCGCAGACCGTCTGTCATCAGCGCGGCGATTCTCTCTTTCAGCACCCCGTAGGAAAAAACCGGAGCCAGCACTTCATTGTGAATCTGCCGGTTCAGTTCATGCTGACAGCAAGGCACCGACAGGATCACAGAAGCTCCCCAGGCAACCGCTTTTGCCAGCGCATAATCCGTAGCCGTGTCGCATGCATGAAGCGTCACCACCATATCGACCCGATCAACGCCTTCATAAGAAGCAATATCCCCCTGACAAAAAGTCAGCTTCTCATAGCCGTATTTTTTTGCCAGCACGCTGCATTTTTCAATGACGTCCTCTTTCAGATCCAGTCCGACGATCCGTACATCGTACTGCTGCAGTTCATGCAGATAATAATACATCGCAAACGTAAGATACGACTTTCCACATCCAAAATCCAGGATTGTCACTTCCCGGTCTCTGGTAAGTTTGGGAAGGATATCCTCAATAAACTCCAGAAAACGATTGATCTGTCGGAATTTATCATAACGACTGTGTACAATCTTCCCCTCAGAAGTCATAACTCCCAGGTCGATCAGAAATTCTACCGGTTTTCCCTCTTCCAGAATGTACCGCTTCTTCCGATTATGAGACAACGCTTCCATGCGGATCGGTTTGTCGCAAAGATTACCTTCCTTTTTTTTCTTTTTTTCCTTAATTGTGAGTTTTCCCTTCTTACTTGAGAGTACGTTTACACTTCCCAGTTCACTTTCCAGCTGCAATTGCCGGAAATCTTCGGTGATCCAGCCTTCTATATGTTCCAGCAAAGGCTCTTTTTCATAATTTTCATGAATTTCCTTGGTACCCACAGTGCTTGTACACTGAAAATACAGTTTGTCCTTCATAATTACGGGGCGAATCCGTATCTTGGACGCCCCTTCTTTTGTTCTCGCTCCGCTTATAATAATCTGGTGCAGATAAAGATCCAGATAAATGCTCAATAGTTTCTTCAGTTCTGTCATCTATATTCTCCTGCGGCTTTGCCGCTGATTCCTACTTGTTTTTCCTGAAAACAGTTTCAGGTTTTCCCTTCCTGTTTACCTTCTTATTCTAATGGTTTTCACTGTAAACCACAACACCCAAATTTTATATTTGTATTAAAGTTCTGTTAATAAAATCTTTTCTGTCTTCTGTGACGGCTCCGTCTGCGAAACATCTCGTTGAATAAGATCACTCCGATCAGATCCCGGAGTCCCTCTTCCTCTCTTCTGTTTCCGCAGCTTCCCTGTCCCCCCTGACAGGTCTCTTCTATTATAAGTACAGACGTATTCCCCTCCTCTTCTTTCAGCACCTCCTGTTCGATCTTCCTGCAAAGATGTTCCATCATAAATTTGTCCGGATACTCATCAAACATCATACTGCCATCGTATTCCATCCGGTCACACTCCCGGTCTGCCTTCTCCTGTATTCTTGCTGCCCGGCGCGAGTAAAAAGACTTCATCACCTGCAGATCCTTTTCCTGTGCCTGTTCCTGATCCAGAGGAAGCAGGAATGGATACGCCATGTAAAAGGGAATCGGCTGCTCATACCGCATGCTATCCACCTCTTTCCTTTTTCTCAATATATGCAACACCGTATTTTTATGTTATAGTACCCTAGAGCGTGTTTGAAAAAGGCTTTTCGTGAGCTGCGAGTCCCAGTTTGTGGGAGATTTTATCCGAATGAGGGCGGCGTAGCGGGCTACGGCAACCGAATGAGGGTAAAATATACCGCAAAGTGGGGCTTGCAGATTGCGGAAATGATTTTTCAGACACGCTCTAGAAAGCATGATCCCTACTCTGTAAACTTTTGGAGGACATATTTTATGAAAATCAAGCTGCCACATGCCATTGCCCTTGCCATCGACGAACAGGAACGTTTTCTTCCCGCCATGCAGAACGGCGAAGAGACTCTGCGTCATACAGAAACGCTGTTGAAAGGACTCCGTCTCCTGGACATTCCCATTCTGATCACCCAGCAGTACACGAAAGGACTGGGAATGTCTGCCCCCTCTCTTTTTGAAGCAGCCGGGACAGATTCCTGGCTGGAGAAACGGACATTCAGCTGTCTCGGAGATGAGATTATCCGAAAGACGCTTCAAGATTCCCACAAAAAACAGGTAATCGTCTGCGGAGTAGAAGCGCATATTTGCGTAGAACAGACCGTACTTGATCTTTTACATCTGGGTTACGAGGTTTTTCTGATTGCAGACTGCGTCTCTTCCCGAAAATCCTCTGATCTTCAGACTGCTATCCGCCGGATGACGCAGGCCGGTGCCGTTGTTACCAGCTACGAAGCAATTCTTTTTGAACTGATGGAAACATCCATGCATCCGAGATTCAGAGAGATTTCCGCACTGATCAAATAATAAAAGAAAAACGGAGACAGCATCATTTTCAGCTGCTGTCCCCGTTTTCCTTTGCTTTTTCGTTGTAACTGTTCAGTACCTTCACAGTTAATGGCTACTGAATAGTTACTTTTCGTTTTTCAATGTCAGTTACACTTCTACTGTTCCTTTGTCATCTGCATATACGGCAACGGATGATATCCTGCTTTCTTATAGACAGCAACCGCCCGCTCATTCTCTTCCTCCACTTCGAGACGGAATCGTACCGCCTGATCCTTGTATTTTTCATCAAGGAAACTGAAAAATGCAGTTCCGATCCCCAGACCTCTCGCTTCTTCTTTCATGTAAAGATCTTCCACCCAGACACATATACCACCATATTCCGTAGAATAGCTTTTCGCCACCATGCTGTATCCAAGGATTCTGTCATTTTCTTCAAAAATATATCCCTCAATATACGGGCAATCTCCCACGCAGTCTTTTACATCCTGTCTCAGAATCTCGTCCGGTGCTGCATGGATCACCGCAGGAGAATCATAAAATACCCGCATCATCCCAACCACTTCTTCCATATCTTTCAGCTGCATCGCCCGAATCTTCATATTACTCTCCTTATCTCTTCCGGTATATCTTTTCTTTATTTATTATCCCGCATAAATCTTCATTTCTTCCAGGCCCGCTGCCCTGGACAGATATCTTACTGCATCCGCTGCAATACACACCACATTCTCTTCATGGACAAAATCCGTGATATTAGAATCAAACAGCATATTTCCCTGTGCCTCAAACTCATCGTCTCTGTCCCAGAACAACACCGCCATATCAAAATACGGATATACCGGGATCCGATAACCCGCATCTCCCTGTGGCAGTTTTGTACCACCCAGTTTTTCACACGCTTCCCGCAGTTCTTTCACATGCCCGGAAAATAATCTGGCGAATGGTTCCAGAATCTGTTTCTGATAGGCACGTTCAAAAGGATACACCCGTTTCACCAGGCGAAAAGGAACCAGTTCCCCGGATGCTGCCGGATGCTCTTTTGCATAGTAAAACATATTATATACCGTAATAACCGTATCAAATTCCGGTATTTCTTCTCTATCTGCAAACAGAACCTTTCCTGATGTACGCGATAGCTTCAGCTGCTGCCCCAGATAGCGAAGGTACAGCCACTGTCCGTCATGGTTTAATTGGAAACGTTCGATCAGCCGTTCCTGATCCATATCCAGAAAACGTTTTTTCCAGTCTTCTGTCACTTTCTCATAGTTTGATTTGTATTCCATCGTCATTTTTTCGTACCCTTTATACAGGAAATGCGGGCAAACTCCATACCCGCATCTTTTTTCTGAACTTTGTTTCTGTTTTCTCCGCCACCGCCGCATCTTAAGAACTTTCACGATATACAGCAGTGCCACCTCTTAATACAAATATCTTGCGTACTCTTCCAGACCAATCGTATTCTTATCGATCCACTGAAAACCGGAATCGATTTTTTTGTCACTCTCCAGACCCAGTGAAGCTCTTGCACCTGCCACAATAGTTGCATATCCCATACCATACGGATTCTGGCATACACTTCCGACTTCTTTTCCATCCTCGATCGCTTTTTTCTGGGTATCCCCCATATCAACACCGATCATTTGAACAGAACGGTCGGTGTGTTTGTCCAGAACAGAAAGTACTGCCTCACTGGTCGCCTGATTTGTCGCATAATATCCTTTCAGATCCGGATATTTTTCCAGCACTGCCTCAATCGATTCTTCCTCGGTCGGATCATCGTCCTTGGACGGCTGATAATCTACGCTGACGACACTGACATTCGGGTGATTCTTTGTGATTTCTTCCTGAAAACCTTCCACGCGGTCTTTGCTGCTCTGGGAAAGCTGAGTATGAGACATCACTGCCACCTCACCCGCATCTTTGATCGCTTCACACAACTGTTTTGCCGCCTCTTCGCCTGCTTCCTTATTATCTGTTCCACAGTATGCATAAACCAGATCGTCATCGCTCTTCACACCGGAATCCAGCATGACAACCGGAATTCCGTCTTCCTGTGCCGCCTCCAGCTGTGCCTCACAGGAACTCATATCAACTGCTGACAGACATACCACCACCGGATTCTCCGTCAGTACCATATCCAGAATATTCACCTGTTCATCGACACCGTTTTCATCCTTCGGACCCTCGATGGTACAGGTGATCGCATCATCACCCTTGTATCCCAGATATTCATTCAGATCAGAAACCGCCTGCTCCATTCCTTTTTTTACCGCTTTCCAGTAATCGGATTCTGTATTTTTAATCACCACAGAGATCCTGCTGCCTTTTTCCATGCGCAGACCATCCACCGATGTATAATCAATATCCAGGGTGCTCTCTTCCGGAATCTCTGCCTTTTCCTCCTCTTCCTCAACATCTGTTTCCTGATCTTGTGTATTCTGTTCTTCCTGATTTTCTTCTTTCAGTTCATCTTCATCTTCTGCCGGTTCTTTTTCCACCGGCTCGTTACTTTCATTCTCTGTTTTATGGGTCTGATTTTCTGTCACCCGGTCTGCTGTCTTATTTCCACACCCGCCAAATACCAGCATAGCTGCCATGACAGGGGCTAATATTCTTCCTATCTTTCTTCTCATCTTATATTCCCCTTATGTAATATGCTTCCGGCACATAACTGTTTTGTACCTGCACAGATACTTTTTTCACCGGATACGCGAAAGTTTTCGCATCGTCTCTATTATACATGACCATTCAAAATAGTCCATAGGCGTTCTTTAAGTTTTTCTTGATTTTTTTGTGACTAATTTTTTAAATTCATCATCAAATAATTTTTATGGTTTTATTGCTTCTGAAAATTCCTGGAAACATGCACCTTCCGGCTGTACTTCAAATTTCATTTTTTTCCCGGTCTTTGGATGTGCAAATTCCAGGCGCCAGGCACACAGACCAATGGCCGTTCCCTGTTCTGCTTCCAGCATCTCTTCTTTTTTCTTATATTTTCCGTCTGCCCACAGCGGCATCCCATGATGCGCCATCTGCACACGAATCTGATGATGCCGGCCGGTTCCCAGCCGGATCTCTGCCAGTCCTCTGTCATCTCTCCAGTCCATAATTCTGTACGACAGTACAGCTTTTTTTGCCATCCGATCCTTTTTACCCGTCACCCGTGAAGTATTGGTTTTTCCGTCTTTTATAAGATAATCCTCCCAGATACCCTGCTTTTCTTTTACTGGTGTGCCTGTAAAAACAGCCAGATACTCTTTTTTCATCATACCATTCTGATGCTGTTTATTTAACCATGCCGTAGCCTGCGGCGTCTTTCCGAAAACCAGAACGCCCTCTACCGGCTGATCCAGCCGTTGTACAATCCCAATATAATTTCCATTCCTGTAATTTCTCAATTCACTCTCCAGATCCATCTGACCGACCCGCGCACTCTGCACCGCCATCCCACTGTGTTTCCTGCACACAAGAATCTGTTCATCTTCGTATATGATATCATCTGCCGACCATCTTACCATCGCTCTGCTCCATTCCTTATTTCTCTGTTCTCGGATATGTCTTTTCCGATATCCGATCCATATCCGGACATTTTTCTCTTTCACAAATATCCACAGACTTTTATTATAAACGCAATTTTCTTTTTCTACAATGTGAAAAACCCTGTTCCACGGCTTTTCTCTTTTCTCCATTGTTTCGCTATTTCATTGCACAAATACGAACAGCCGCTACATCTCATCTTAATCGACATAACGGCTGTTCTAATGATCTTCTTTATTCAATTGTCTAAACCTCTTTTTCTCTTTCTTTTATTTTTTTATTTTTCTTTCGGTTGTTTTCTTTACTTTTTCAGGATATTTTATATACTTTTTTATGTAGGAATGTTTTTCAGAGTTCCTATTCAATTTTATCTATATAAACTGATTTTCTCTTTCTTCCCTGCTCGTAAGTTTTTTCGTTTACTTACTTAGAAATGTTATATCTATATAAAGAATAATAGCCAGCTTCAAATTTATAATTGACGTTTATAAATTTTTCAAAATATGGATATTCACTTTCCTATGCTATACAGAACGTTTTTCATTATATCTTTTTTAAGATCTCTTTCAAATACACCTGCTATCGGATATAGCCTTTGCATTTTACTTTTCTCTTCGTTCCGAATAATTACTATTTTGGTTTCTATATAGGTCTATTCAGTGAACTCATATTCTTTTAAAAAATGTTTCTTTACACATCTTTTAAAATCTTTTCTATTATTTTTGTGGTAATGTATTCACTGTAAGGAGAAGCTCTTGTTACCTTTTATCTAATCTGTATGCTCTGATCTGGCATCTTTTTTTCTTTTTTCATTCTTCATAAAAGGTCTTTCTGTGCGGGGAATGCTTGCTCTTACCACGCTTACAATGATAAGTTTATGTTCTTAGTACAACGGCTTTATCCTCCTTTTCTTTTTTGGGTTCTTATCTTTTCCATCCTGATAGAAAATACAGATCCTTTTGTTCTGATTTAAGAAAACATTGTTTTTGATTTCTTTCCACGTTTGAATAAGATCTGTTACCTCACGTTCTGATCTTACCTCCCAAACCTTCCGGAAATCCGATTCAATTAACTTTCTTAATTAGTATCTTTCGGATTCTATTTTTTTATCAGTTCCTTTTCCATTCTTCTTATGAAGATTTCTCGTCTCTTTCATAGAAAATGGGGTGTTGATGTTTGATAAGGTGTTTTGTTTTTTGTTGAGTTTATAATAACAGACAGATTCATATTTGTCAATACTTTTTAAAGATTTTTCTTATATTTTTTTATTATATTTTTGATATTTCTTTTTATACTGTCTATATATTCATTTTTATTATAATTGTTTATATAATTACTTCAAGACCAACAATACTCATGTATCTTCGAAAAAGGTTTTCCCACATAAAAAGCCGGATCCTCGGTATACATCTGCTCCGGGATCCGGCTTTTCTCGTTTATTCAGTTTTCCGTGTCACCTTCGGTGATGGTAAATACTGCCTACTGAATGTTTCCTTCATTTCTATAGTAGTTGATCAGACAACCTTTCAGGATGATCTCACGTTCATCGTCGGTCAGTTCGCCCAGCGTCAGGGTAAACGGTGTCAGTTCTTCTCCCACTTTATAAGCGGTGATGCTGTCCCATTTTTCTTCCACTGCTTTCCGTACATCCGGGATAAAGAGATAATCGCCATTGGCAAACGGCAGATCTCCTTCCGGAATCAGGAATGGCAGCATACCCCAGTTGATCAGGTTGGAACGATAACGTTTTGTTGCATATTCATTGGCAATGTTTGCCCATCCGCCAAGAACTTTCTGGCAGGATGCAGCCTGTTCCCGCGCGGAACCGTCACCCGGTTTTACGGCAAAGATGGTAGAACCGACACCAACATTGGTCTTATCTACCTGTGGGTACTTTGTATGAACAGCTTCGAATACCGATTTCAGTTCAGGAAGTGCTTCTGCCGGACATTCACCGTTCTGGATGGCTTTTTCTGCTACCTGGACTTCTTTGGCACGTCCCACATAAGCCGGGTCTTTTCTGGACAGGGTAAATTCTGCCAGTCCCAGTGGGTTGGAACGGAAAGAAGAAGTCTCGCCGGACGGAATCAGTTCATCCGTTGTAGTAACCGGATCGTGAATCTCAGATACGACTTTCAGGATCAGGTTCTCAGCCAGTGCAGGCATCTGTGGCCAGTCTTTGATGTTCGGTCCGAACTGAATCTCCACAGACGGATCCGCAACACCCTTACTGTCGAATACTCTGTTCTTATAGATGGTTCCGTCAAAGTAATATTTCGGATTGCTGTATGTTCCCGCATATTCGGTAGCCGGAGTCAGGCGTCCTTTGTTTGCTGCGGTCGCCGCGATAGAACGTGCATCCATCAGAGCTACGGAAGAGATCTGTCCATTCTGGATCTTGGAACCTTCACGGTTCGGGAAGTTTCTTGTAGAATGGCGGATACTGAAAGCATTATTTGCCGGTGTATCACCAGCGCCAAAGCACGGACCACAGAATGCTGTTTTTACAATGGCACCTGTCTCAATGAGAGTTGCCAGTGTTCCGTTCTTTGCAAGTTCCATATAAATCGGTGTACTTGCCGGATAAACACTCAGTGTGAATGCGTCTGCTCCGATGCTTGCACCTTTCAGAATATCTGCGGCTGCACAGATGTTCTCAAATCCACCACCGGCACATCCTGCGATAATTCCCTGTTCCACATACAGTTTTCCATCGCGTACCTTATCTTTCAGTGTAAAATCAATCTTTCCATTCAGGCTGATCTGTGCTTTTTTCTCCACGTCATCCAGAATATCCATCAAGTTGGCATTTAACTCATCAATGGTGTAAGTATTGCTCGGGTGGAATGGCATGGCGATCATCGGACGGATCTTGTCCAGTTCTACCACCAGCATACCATCATAATATGCAACCGGTCCCGGATTCAGTTCTTTATAATCTTCGCTTCTGCCGTGGATCGCATAGAACTCTTCGATCTTATCATCGGTTCTCCAGATAGAGGACAGACAGGTAGTCTCTGTAGTCATAACATCCACACCGATTCTAAAATCTGCACTTAAGTTTGACACACCCGGTCCTACGAATTCCATGACTTTATTCTTTACAAAACCATTTTTAAATACAGCTCCGATGATTGCCAGCGCCACATCCTGAGGACCCACACCGGGAATCGGTGCTCCGGTCATATATACGCCAACAACACCAGGCATATTAATATCATACGTTTTGGACAGCAGCTGTTTTACCAGTTCCGGTCCTCCTTCGCCCATAGCCATGGTACCCAGTGCACCATATCTGGTATGGCTGTCAGATCCCAGGATCATCTTGCCACCGCCGGCAAGCATCTCTCTTGCAAACTGATGAATAACTGCCTGATGAGGCGGAACATAGACACCACCATATTTTTTCGCACAGGTAAGGCCAAACATATGGTCATCTTCATTGATGGTTCCTCCAACAGCACACAGAGAGTTGTGGCAGTTGGTCAGTACATACGGTACCGGGAACTTTTCCAGTCCTGAGGCTCTTGCTGTCTGAATAATTCCTACGAAAGTGATATCATGGGATGTCAGCTTGTCAAATTTGATCTGAAGTTTTTCCATGTTTCCAGACGTATTATGGTCTCTTAATATGTTGTAGGCCATGGTCTGTTTTGCTGCTTCTTCCGGCGCAGGAAGTCCCTGTGCTGCTGCTTTTGCCGGTTCTACCAGTTCGGTCCCATTGACCAGGTAGGTACCGCCTTCCAGTAATTGAATCATCATAATCCTCCTATTGATCGGTTAATCCTGAGTTTCCATGTATTTCATGTAGCTTACTACCATCATGGCGATTTTGAAGGTAAGGGCATCGTCAAACACACGAATGTCCAGTCCGGTACTCTTTTGCAGTTTTTCCAGACGATATACCAGCGTGTTACGATGCACATACAGCTGCCTGGATGTTTCAGAGACATTCAGGTTATTTTCAAAGAATTTGTTAATGGTTGTCAGCGTTTCCTCATCAAAGGTATCCGGCAGCTGTTCGCCGAATACTTCTTTCATGAACATCTGACACAGCGGAATCGGCAACTGGTAAATCAGACGACCGATACCCAGGTTATTATATGGAACGATTATCTTATCCGCATAGAAGATCTTTCCTACTTCCAGTGCCATCTTTGCTTCTTTATAAGAACGGGAAACATCCTTGATCTCATGGATGATATTTCCGTAAGATACGCGAACCTGTGACATGGCTTCTACATTCAGCATATCTACCAGTGTTTTTGCAACGTGATCCAGCTCCTCATAAGTGTCCGCTTCCTTGATCTCTTTTACAATGATAATATTTTTCTCATCGATTGCTGTGATATAATCCTTCGGTTTTGATGCGTACAGACTCTTGATCGTCTCCATCGCACTGTTGTCTTTCTCGTATTTTGTCTCTACAATAAATACAACTCTTCTCGCCTCTGTGTCGATCCGGAGTTTTTTCGCACGATTGTAGATATCCACCAGAAGAAGGTTATCCAGAAGCAGGTTCTGGATAAAATTATTCTTATCCAGGCGCTCCTTATAGGCAACGATCAGATTCTGAATCTCACATACAGCGATCTTTCCGATCATATATGCATCTTCGCTTCCGCCGCTTGTCACCAGAACATATTCCACATTCTGATCATCGTATATTTTAAAGAAATGATACGCCTGCAATACCTGACTGTCTGCCGGTGATTTCACAAATTCTCTTACATATTCCGGCTCAAACCCCTCTTCGCTGAAGGTTGAAGCCACTTTCTGTCCTTCCAGACTCAGCACACACAGATCGATTCTGGTGATTGCCCGAAGTTCATCAATTGTCTTTTGTAAAACCTGACTTGAAACCAAATGCTCACATCCTCTCATTTTTGCTTATCTGTTATCGTTTTTCTGTTTCCCGAATCTGCCGGTACTGCCAGAAGTCTGCAGATATAGATTCTCGAACAGGTAACTGTTCAGTATCTTTGCAGTCACTCGAATAGTTACATAATATCGTATTTTCCATGAAATTGCAACAAATCAATGCAATAGTTTACTAAAGTAAAAAGTGCCGACTCCCGAAGGAATCGGCACCATATATATTTACTTTTGACTAGTTGGTGATTGTCAGTTCTGTTTCTTTGTCGAATACATGAACTTTTGTCATATCCAGACCGAATTTTACGGTATCACCCGTTCTGGATGTTGTATGAGGATCTACACGGGCTGTCATGTTGAAGCCTTCAACATCGAAGTACAGGAATACTTCTGCACCCAGCAGCTCGTATACGTTGATCTTAGCTTCTACTGTGCTTTCCGGGAAAGCTGTAGCATCGTCTGTTACGTCCTCCGGACGGATACCCATAACAACAGTTTTTCCATCATAGCCACCATCGATCAGAGCTTTTGCTTTGTTTTCCGGCAGTTTCAGGCTGTAGTTACCTACCTGCAGAGTAACGTCTTTTCCGTTAACTTTTACAGTTGCATCCAGGAAGTTCATCTGAGGAGATCCGATGAATCCGGCTACAAACAGGTTTCCTGGAGCGTTGTACAGGTTCTGAGGTGTATCTACCTGCTGAACAACACCATCTTTCATAACTACGATTCTGGTACCCAGTGTCATAGCTTCTGTCTGGTCATGTGTTACGTAGATAATAGTAGCACCCAGTCTCTCATGCAGTTTGGAGATCTCTGTTCTCATCTGTACACGCAGTTTAGCATCCAGGTTTGACAGAGGCTCATCCATCAGGAATACTTTAGGATCACGTACGATAGCACGTCCCATAGCTACACGCTGTCTCTGACCACCGGACAGAGCTTTCGGTTTACGGTCTAACAGTTTTTCCAGATCCAGGATCTTAGCTGCTTCTTTAACCATTTTATCGATCTGATCTTTCGGAACTTTTCTCAGTTTCAGACCAAATGCCATGTTATCATATACTGTCATATGAGGATACAGAGCGTAGTTCTGGAATACCATTGCGATATCTCTGTCTTTTGGTTCTACATCATTTACTACTTTATCACCGATCTTCAGTGTACCACCACTGATTTCTTCCAGACCAGCGATCATACGAAGTGTAGTAGATTTACCACATCCGGATGGTCCTACGAAGATGATGAACTCTTTGTCAGCGATTTCCAGGTTGAAATCTTTAACAGCTTCAAATCCGTTCGGATATGTCTTGTTAATGTGCTGTAATGATAAACTTGCCATAATTAATTCCTCCTACTAGTCAAATTAAGTAATGTTCGTTTTTTCAAGGCACCTTGCCTTGCGACTGTACTTAGTATATCGGATAGACCCCTTTTTGACCATAACCGAATTATACAAAGTTTCCACCATGACCTTGTTACAAATGTGTGTTGATTTTTTGGATTCCGCTCCTTTATGGCATTTTGACCAATTTTTTCATCCTTTCATGGTCACTTTGACGAACCGTTTTTTGATTATACTTTTTTAATACTTTCATCCCCCTTTTTCCTTGCTTTTTAGTATTGAATTCGCTATACTGATGACAATCATTGCGTATATCGCTATTAAGAAAAACTGTAACTGAGAAAGTACTGAACAGTTACGGAAAACCGAAGAAAAGAGGCAATTTGCTATGAACAACATCTTTAATCCGGACAACAAGTTTTTCTCCTTCATGGGCAGGGTCGCTGATCTCATGATCTTGAATCTCTTATGTATTGTCTGCTGTATCCCGGTGGTTACTGCGGGACCGGCGATCGCGGCCATGTATTACATCACGTTGAAGATGGCACGCAACGAAGAATCTTATGTGGTAAAAGGATTCTTCCATTCCTTTAAGCAGAACCTGAAACAGGGAATTGTCATTCAGATCATTATGCTGCTGCTTGGTATCGTCCTGGCATTCGATCTGTACTTCTGCCGGATGATGTCCGGTCAGGGAGCTGTATATCGGATCTTTTCCTATATATTTGTAGCAGCACTGTTTGTCTACACCATGCTGTTTTTATGGATCTACCCGGTACTTGCAAAGTTCTTCAACACTACCAAAAATCTGTTTCGCAATTCCATTCTGATGTCCATCCGCCATCTTCCGTATACCATACTGATGATGGTGATCACTGCGGCACCTGTATTGCTTGGAATCTTTGTTGCACAGGCCTTTCCATTCATGATCCTGTTCTACATCATGCTGGGATTCGCCACCGTGGCATATATCAACTCCCGCTTCTTTGTAAAACTCTTCGACAACTACATCCCTGAGGATGCCGGAAAAGATACCGAAGAAAACGGCGAAGAAAAAGCCATCGACACCAGCGTATTCTCCAACCTGCACCCGACAGAACTGCCGAAGAAGGACGAAAAGGAGAGCGAGGACGAAACTCACTAATCTCAAAACCGCAAAAAAACGTGTGACCGGTAATTATTTACGATTTACCGATCACACGTTTTTTTATTAGACTATACATTTTAACATTCCACTCATCATTCACCTCTCGAATAAACAAGAGTGAACTGCGAGTCCCAGTTTACGGAAATGATTTTTCAGCCACGCTCTAGGATTCTGTAACGGTGCCTTCCCTGCTTCCTGCTCAACTGCACTACAATTATAGGATCCGTTCAGCTCATACAAGCAGCTATCCGCCAAAGTCAGCGTCAGGCTCCCGGCGGGTATGTATGGGCAACACTTTGTTGCATTGCATCCGGAGGGAGCTGCCAGTGGCAGGTCCTGTAGGTGGGCGGTTAGGGCAAGCTTTGAGATCCGACGCTTACGTAGGCTTTCGCGAGGGTCCGCTGACCCTCGTGAACTATAGCCGAAGTTAGCGGCTAGCTCAAAGTTGCCCTGCCCACGTTGCCCCTACACACCCACCGGGAGCCTGACGCGTCCTCCTTATATAACTCTTACCTACCTCTTATCTAACTCTCTTTATCCACCGCCTCAAACGTAATCACAACCTTAAACAAATCCCCATCCAGGTAAATATCAAAGGTTCCCCCCTGCAATCCCACAAGGTTCTTGGCGATCGACAAGCCCAGTCCGCTTCCTTCCGTACTTCTCGACACATCCCCACGGATAAAACGCTCCGTCAGTTCCTCCGCCTTGATATTCAACGGGTTTTCCGAGATATTCTTGATCTCCAGCACGACTCTGCAGCCGACCCTTCTCGCCTCCGCGTACACCCTCGTATTCGGCATGGCATACTTGGCGATATTATTATAAAGATTCTCCACAACACGCCACATCCGGCGGCCATCTGCCATGATCACCAGTGGCTCCTCATCCATCTTGCAGACCATCTGCAGTCCTCTGGCTGCAAACTTCTCCTCAAACTCCCCATTTGTCTGTCGGATCAGTTTCATATCCAGCACCACATTACCGGAGCTGACTTTCGACGCCTCCACCAGGTCCTCTGTCAGCTGTTTCAGCCGTTTGGATTTGTTATCCAGCACTTCGATATAACCCCGGATCTTCGGATCCTGGATATCCTCTCTCTTCAGAAGATCTACATAATTGATAATAGAAGTAAGCGGTGTCTTGATATCATGAGATACATTGGTGATAAGATCCGCTTTCAGTCTTTCACTTTTTAACGTTTCCTTCACAGCGTTTTGCAAGCCTTCGCCTACACGGTTGACAGCCGCAGCCATCTGGCGGTTATCACCCGTCAGATCTTTCTCATCGATCTTATAATCCAGCTGACCGCTTGCCAGCCTTGCAAGGCCATCATAGATCACCTGACGTCCTGCATTTTCCCGGATCATATATAAAAGAACCACACCATCTGCCAAAAACAGCAGGATCAGACCGAATCCGCCGAAAAGAGCTGCCAGCAGATAGTTCATTAACACCAGTCCGACAAATGCCACGATCATCCGACCGGAAGTTGTACGTGCCATATATACTTTCTTACAGCTTTTCACGATGGTATAACAAAAACTGGATCTCCACAGCTTCTTTGCTTTCCAACGGCGGATCACACTGAGATACGCTCCAAGAAATACCGCCGCACCAAGAATTTCCCCGGTAGTTATAACGGTAAGCCAAAAGCCGTCCGTAGGATTGCCGCTTCCTGTCAGCCCTAATCCCGCTATACCGACCATACCGATCAGTGCCATACCACAAATCGCAAGCATCACCTCGGCGGGGATACGATCTGCGGGCATGGTATGCACTTCTCTGTCCCGACATACCAGACCGCTTTGCAGAGTAATGACAAGCAGGAACAGGATACCGGCAACAAAACTGATAATCATGCCGACTACCAGCCCATTGCCCCAGCCTGCGTAATTTTCATAAGCTGCATACGCAGCGGAGATCTCATCGGAATAAGGAAATGATACATCTACAGAAACTATGATTTTCTCATTTTTTCCGGTTACGGGATCATTTTGAAAATAATTATAGATCCACTTTCCGGCATCTGTGCCATTGTCAGATACATCTTTCAGTTTTCCGTCTTCTCTTTCTGCGACAAATACCGGCACATCTTCCATCAGATCTTCCAGACTTTTCGGATCTACATTCCCATCTGCCCATTCTGACACATTGGTATATACTGCCTTGTTATCCAGATTCTGCACCATGAAGATCACGTTGGTCTTATCATCCATCTTGATTGCAGACTGGTAAGAGCTCAGCTGATCAATGGCATTCGATAATTGCTGATACAGCTCAAACAGAGATACCTTTTTCGGATTGGTTCTGGCATATTCCGCCAGAGTCTCTCCGGATTCCGGAAGTACGGTTTCAAAATCTCTTGCATAATTGTAAAGATAACGGAAACGAGGTGTGTAATCACTGATATCTACATCCTCAGTGGGGCTTGTATCGTTCTCGTTGTCATCTTCGTCATATTCACCGTCTTCATAGTATTCCTCATCGTCTTCGTCATATTCTTCGTAAATGCCATAGTCTGCACTCCAGATTGCATCCTGAAACTCATCCCAAAGACCATTATCCTTCAGTTCCAGAAGATCCTCTACGGTATAGGTAGTTGCCGGATTCTGCTGGCTGGTTTTTGCATCCAGTCTCGTGATATCCACCAGCTTGGTCTTATCCAGTTTTCCTTTTGTTAAAAACGGCTTTCCGTCACTCAGTGCATTACGGACTTTATTTACCTGTGAAGCCATCCGCTGTCCACAATCCTGAGTCTCCAGATAATTTTTCTCGTTGTAATAATTGCTTGTCAGCTCTTCCCAGCTGAAGCCCTGGCACATCAGACCGCCAAAGATCATGGCAAAGACGGAAAAACAGGCAACCGCTGTCAGAAACAACGCGATCACGATCCCCTTTGCCCAGGCAGAATAAAATTTGTTTCTTTGTTTTTTCTCTTCCATTTTGCAGCCTCCCACGGAGGGTTACATCTTTTCTATCTTATAGCCGATTCCCCAGACTACTTTCAGATAGCGGGGTTCTCTCGGATTGATCTCGATTTTTTCACGGATATGCCGGATATGTACGGCTACTGTGTTGTCCGCTCCAATCGCCTCTTCGTTCCAGATATTTTCATAAATCTGTTCAATAGAAAAAACTTTTCCCTGATTTTTAATTAACAGCACTAAAATATTATACTCGATCGGGGTTAATTTTACCGGCTCCCCGTCCACCGTAACAGTTTTCAGATCATCGTTGACCACCAGACCGCCACATACGTATACCGCCTCTTTTTCTTCTGTCGCCAGATTTCCAAGCTGCGTATATCTTCTCAGCTGAGATTTGACTCTGGCGATCAGTTCCAGAGGGTTAAATGGTTTTGTAATATAGTCGTCTGCACCGATGTTCAGCCCAAGGATCTTATCCACATCCTCTGATTTGGCAGATAACATGATAATCGGCACACTGCTGGTCTCCCGGATCTTACGCGTAGCCCGGATCCCATCCAGATTCGGCATCATAATATCCAGAAGGATCAGATGCACTTCTTCTTTTTTCATGATTTCGATGGCCTGCAGTCCATCGTACGCCTTTAAAATGTGATATCCTTCCTGTGACAGATAAATATCAATGGCATCCACAATCTCTTTATCATCATCGCACACAAGAATATTGAACATTTCTTCACCTCATTTCTTCTTCCTCTTTCCTTTTACGCTGTCAGTTTATCAGGGAAATCTTGTTTTCAGGATAGGGAAAATCTTAAGATATTTTAAATTTCTGTTTTATATACGATTTTATCATATCACATCTTTGCATCAAACGAAACTTACAAACATCTTACAGCTGAAGTCGTGTTACTGCTCACTCCGTGTTCAGCAAACGCAATAGTTTTCTTTTCTTTACAGAAAGAGAATTTTCCGATATACTTAGTTCACCGTTTTTGTTTTGGGAAAGGAGACTCCGACAATGTTTCGTTTATGGGGAAAAATATGGACCGATAATCACATGATGAAAGACACCGTGATCTGCAACGATACGGATGACACGAGGACCCATAAGATCTTCCAGTCTCTCGAAGAGATCTGTTATCTCTGGGATCTGAGCAAACCGATCTGGCTGGACAATAATATTATGGATTTTAAACGCCACGATAAAACCCGGTTTACCTCCGATAATTTTATTGAGACGATCGATTTTGATTATCTGGAAATTGAAGTGATTGAAGAGTAGTTTGTATGGAAAGCAGGCAGACACCGCATGCTGGTGTCTGCCTGCTTTATGAAAATAACAAGTTAACGCTCTGCTCAGATCAGATATTCGCGAATCACCTCCCTCATAATATGCTCTTCCTCCGGTGTCAGCATATGAGAAAATTTTGTCTCACTTGCCGCCGTCTGCCGGATCCCCTCTGTTACTTTATCGATCAGTTCCTCTCTGGTCTGCTCTTTCAGTGCCTGCTCATCCGGCACCGGTTTTCTGGCGGGCAGGGTATTTTCCATGTAATCCAGAAGACCATCAAGAATCATATCTTCTTTATTCATAAAGCCCATAAATTGCTTCATCAGAAGTAACAGGGCGAAGATTCCCGCCCCGGTCAGTACATACTCGTAACGCAGCAGCTGTGCCTGCTTATAACGGTAAGTCCCATAGACTGCCGTCAGAATCAAAAGGAAGCACAGAACCGCGCTGTAGCCGATTCCCTGCTTCCACTTTTGTATCCCGATTCCCAGTGTTTTTCCCCTGGCAAGCTGCGTCCTCACAAATGCCTCCGGATTATTGATCTCCTGCTCTTTCGTCAGACGCATCTGGTACTGGTTCAAAAATTCTTTTGTCCATTTTCCTTTCGGTTCTGTTATCCTGCGTACATCCCGTATGGCTCTGCCGTAGAAACGGTCGACCATAAACATACACAGGATTCCAAGAATTCCCGCTCCGATCATCCCGTAAAACAACACATTTTGTTCCATCCAAATATGCAGCATTTCCGTACCCCCTTATTTCAATACTGAATTGGCAGTCACTTTTCACATCCTCCCGCAAATGCCTGTCCATCCCGCACCCCCGATCGCCGGATCCGGAAGTCGTGCATTTGCAAAACGATGTTCTGGAAATATTATATCCTCCACATACCTGATTTGAAACTAAAATCGTTCGTCAAATTCTTACAGGTTTTTACCATGACAAATCCTTTTCTTACAGTGCTTTTACCATCTCTTTCACGAGATTCGCACAGTGACGTGCCGCCGCTTTTTCAAATGTCGGATAATCCATGGTTGCACTGTTATCCGCTTTATCAGAAATGGCACGCAGAACAACAAACGGAACATGGTTTAAGTAGGCCGCCTGAGCGATAGCTGCTCCTTCCATCTCGGTACAGCTTCCTGCAAATTCACGGATCAGTTCATCCTTCACTTCACTGCTTGCCACAAACTGGTCACCGCTGACCACTCTTCCTTCAAACACCTGAATATCCGGGTTCGCTTTCTTACAGCATTCTGCTGCTACTTTACGGAGTGTCTCATCTGCTTTAAAAGAAAATACATTCATCTGTGGAATCTGGCCCTTCGGATAACCAAATTCTCTGGCATCCATATCATGCTGCAAAGCATCGGTAGACACAACAATATCACCGATGTTGATCTCTGCCTTCAAGGATCCGGCGATTCCGGTATTGATCACCGCTTCTGCCTGAAAATCATCCACAAGAATCTGTGTGCAGACCGCTGCATTTACTTTACCGATTCCGGAACGTACTACGACAACTTCTTTTCCATTTAATGTACCCTGATAGAATTCCATGGATGCTTTTTCTTTTACACAAACTTCTTCCATCTGACTTTTCAGTTCTTCTACTTCGAGCTCCATTGCTCCGATAATCCCGATTTTTTTCATCTTTTCTCTCCTGTTTCTTTTTTGTCCGTAACTGTGAAAGTACTGAACAGTTACACTTTTCATAAAAGTACTCATATCCTCTGTAATTCCGGTCTTCTCCTGCTTCCCGGGAGTTTTGCCTGCTCTTCATTATAACAAAGCATCATTTTTTCCTCAACCTTTTTCCTTCCGTTTTGCTGTTATGACAAATTATAACATTTCGATTCCCCTACTGGAAATCAGACGTAATATTTGTTATAATGAGCGTTAGCGAGCGGGAACAGACGAAGTTTGTTCATCGGGAGCGGCGAATGGCGATCATGATAGCTGCGAAAGCAG
>ERZ857969.1123-NODE-1123-length-39079-cov-6.568009_pt1 | contig 39079 bp, 33 predicted proteins | sample MGYA00519864_ERZ857969 | MGnify/ENA primary metagenome ERZ857969 (study PRJEB31778, sample SAMEA3449382) | human gut metagenome | biome: human gut; feature: human-associated habitat; material: faeces | place: United Kingdom | collected 2010/2012 ...
AAGCGAACGAGGCGGATTGCGGTGCGCAAACGCCGAAGTCCAAACACGTGAGGAAGGGGGAAGTTGTATTTCGAGTACACAACGCTCACGCAAGGACAAAATCACGCACGCTTTGCGTGCATATTACCGCCGCAGGCGATATAACCGTTGCGAAACGCAACGTATATAGATATGGAGTAAAATATGGGATTTTTTCAAAAAATCGTACAAGGGATAAAGAAAACCAAAGACGCGTTTTCAAAGAAATTGTTTTTTGCTTTCTCGGCGAGAGAACTCAACGACGAGTTCTATGAGAATCTCGAAGAAGCGTTGCTCACCGCCGATGTCGGTATAACGGCAACCGAAAACCTCATCGACGAACTTAAAGACGAGATTTTTAAACGCAAAATCAAAAAGCCCGAGGACGCAAAAAGCGTGCTTGCCGAGCTTATGATCGAGGATATCGATTACGATATCCCCGAATACGAATATCCGCTTGTGATTTTGCTTTCGGGCGTCAACGGCGTGGGAAAAACCACCGCAATCGGCAAACTCGCTCATATGTTCAAAGAGCAAGGTCATTCCGTAGTGGTTGCGGCGGCAGACACGTTCAGAGCCGCTGCAAGCGAACAACTCGAAGTATGGGGCGAGCGCGCAGGCGTCAGAGTTATCCGTCACAACGAGGGCGCAGACCCCGCCGCAGTCGTATTCGACGCAATATCTTCCGCAAAAGCGAAAGGAAACGACGTGATTTTGGTTGACACCGCCGGCAGACTTCACAACAAGAAAAATCTTATGGCGGAGCTTCAAAAGATTTGCCGTGTAGTTGAGAGAGAATTGCCCAATGCGGACTTCCGCAAATATCTCGTTCTCGACGCAACAACGGGACAAAACGCGGTGTCGCAAGCTGAAATTTTCAGCGAGGACATCGACACTGACGGCATTATTCTCACCAAACTTGACGGAACGGCAAAGGGCGGCGTGGTGCTTGCAATCAGCGAGGAGCTTGGACTTCCAGTCGTTTACGTCGGAGTCGGTGAAAAAATCGACGATTTGATTCCGTTCGACGCGAAAGATTTTATCAACGCATTGCTTTGAGCGCACTATAGAGCGAATAACTGCGTCAGAGTCTGCCCCATAAACAGTCACGTACGCAAAGTACGCTCCTGTCTATGTTGACAGGCTCTTTCTTGTTTTTCATCTCAATATTGCGCTCAAAATAGCAGTTGAAACTTGTGGGATAGTGCTTAAACCAACATCAGACGTTTTAGATATGCGGAATTTTGATTTTTTACAAGTTGTTGTTTATCATTTTAATATCATTTGAAAAATTATATATTAAATAATTTATATGTAATGTTAAAATGCTTGACACCCGTTTTTATTTGAAGTATTATAGTGTCAAGCTCTTATGCTTGATAGGGTGATATGGACAGATTTGAAGTTTCAACGCTCAGGAGCTACTACGGTGCGCTTCTGACACAAAGACAGAACGATATGCTCGTTATGCACTATGACGAGGATTTGTCTTTCGGTGAAATCGCAAACATTGTCGGAATATCGCGCCAAGCCGTTCTTGACGGTATAAACAAGGGTGAGAAGCATCTTTGCGAGTATGAGCAAAAGCTCCGCCTCGTCGAGAAAGACAGAAAAATGCACGCCGTTATCGATTCGCTTGCATGCATTGACGACGACAGGGCTAAACAATGCGCTCAGCAACTTAAGTTGTTATTGGAGGAATAAATGGCACTTTTTGAAAGTTTATCGGACAGAATGAACCATATATTCTCAAAACTCCGCAACAAAGGCAAGTTGACGGAACTTGAGATAAAGCAAGCTATGCGTGAAATTCGCGTTGCTTTGCTCGAAGCGGACGTAAACTACAACGTCGTAAAGGATTTTACGGCAAAAGTGAGCGAAAAGGCGTTGGGCGAGGATATTCTTAAATCCTTGACGCCTGCGCAACAAATCGTCAAAATCGTCAACGACGAACTTTGTGCGCTCATGGGTAGCACTCATCAAAAACTTGCCGTAAGCGACAAACAACCCACAATCTATATGATGTGCGGTTTGCAAGGCGCGGGCAAGACCACGATGTGCGGCAAACTTGCAACCTATCTCAAAAAGCAAAACAAAAAAGTGCTTTTGGTTGCAGGGGATATATACAGACCTGCGGCAATCCAACAACTTCACGTGGTTGCGAAAAAAGCAAATACCGAATGTTTCGATATGGGACAGGTAGACCCCGTAAAGATTGCAAAAGCAGGCGTTGAATATGCTTTGAAGAACGGTTACGATACGATGATTATCGACACCGCAGGCCGTTTGCATATCGACGAAACTCTCATGCAAGAGCTTATCAACGTCAAAAACGCAGTCAAACCCACCGAGATTTTGCTTGTTGTCGACAGCATGACGGGACAAGACGCGGTTACGGTTGCTCAAACTTTCAACGACAAACTCGACATCACCGGCGTCATCATGACAAAGCTCGACGGCGATACGAGGGGCGGCGCGGCACTTTCCATAAAAGCAGTGACGGGCAAACCTATCAAGTTCAACGGCACGGGCGAAAAGATGGAAGACTTAGAGCCTTTCCACCCGGAACGCATGGCGTCGAGAATACTCGGCATGGGCGACGTGCTTACGCTCATCGAAAAAGCCGAAGCTGCAATATCTCAAGAGGATGCGGCAAAGCTGCAAAAAAAACTCAAAGAAAATTCTTTTGACCTCGAAGATTATTTACAACAGCTCGACAGCATGAAGAAGATGGGAAATCTGCAAGATATGATGTCGATGATCCCCGGTTTTTCAGGCAAGCTCAAACAGGGCGCGCAAATCGACGAAAAGCAAATCGCAAGGACGAAAGCAATCATACAATCCATGACGCCGAAGGAAAGAAGAAATCCCGAAATTATCAAGGCGTCGCAAAAGAAACGCATATCCAAGGGTAGCGGAACAAGCATACAGGAAGTCAATCAACTGCTCAAACAGTTTGAAATGACCAAGGATATGATGGCAAGAATGCAAAAGGGCGGTCTTAAAGGTTTGAGAGGTTTGAAAGGCTTGTTCTGACAAAAATCGCACGAAGTATTCTAAAAATTGCAAAAATATAGAAATATATCAATAAAAATCTTATCACAAATGGAGGATTAACTATTATGGTTAAACTTAGACTCACCAGAATGGGCGCAACAAAAGCTCCTTTCTATCGTATCGTTGCAATGGATTCTCGCAAAGCAAGAGACGGCAAGTATATCGACCAAATCGGTTTCTACAACCCCGTGTCCGAGCCGAAGCAAATCGTCATTGACGCAGACAAAGCAAGAGAATGGCTTGCAAACGGCGCACAACCCACCGATACGGTTATGGGATTGCTCGTTTCTCAAGGTATAGTCGAGAAGAAGTAATTGGTGACGACAATGATTGAACTGGTCGAATATCTTGTTTCCTCTCTCGTTCCCGACGGAGATTACACCGTCGAGCAAAGAGATGCAAACAATGCAAACGACATCGTTATCACGATTGCCAAAAAGGACATCGGCAAGATCATCGGCAAGCAGGGCAGAATTGCAAAAGCAATCCGCACACTCGTCAAATCCGCAAGTTCGAAGAGCAACGTAAGATACAACGTCGTCATCGAAGAAAAAGATGAAATCTGAATTGACAATAGGCAAGGTTTTGAAACCGCGCGGACTGAAAGGAGAAATCAAAATCGAGATTTACTCCTCGGATTCCGCACGGTTTTCTCGCCTAAAAAAAATCAAAATCGACTCGGTTGAATACGACATCGAACACATCTCGCCCGAAGGAAACGTGGGATATCTCACGCTTTTGGGCGTAGACAGCGTTGAAAAAGCCGAACTTTTGCGCGGAAAGTTCGTCACGGCAAATCGCAACGACCTTCCCAAACTTCCCGACGGAAAGTATTATATCGTCGATATGATAGGGCTTGACGTCGTAGTCGGAGGTGAAGTCGTGGGCGAAGTTTGCGACGTGTTGCAATACGGCTCTGCCGACGTTTACGTTGTCAAAAACGGCAACGATTCGCTATCTTTTCCGGCAATCGCAAACCTTATCAAATCCGTTGATTTGGAAGGCGGAAAGATGGTGCTCGACGATATGATATTCCCTCGCGTAGTGGTGTACAACTGATATGAAATTCGACGTATTGACGATTTTTCCCGAATATTTCGACGTCCTGAATCAAAGCCTTTTGGGAAAGGCAATCGATTCGGGCAAATTTGGCGTGGAAATAACCAACATACGCGACTTTTCAAAGGATAAACATCTAAAAACCGACGATACGCCTTACGGTGGCGGCGCGGGTATGGTTATGACGCCCGATCCCATCGTTTCCGCAATCGAAGCTGTCGATCCCAAGCACGAGGCATGGCGCGTTTATATGTCGCCGCGCGGCTCGAAACTTTGTCAAAAAAAGGTTGAAAGCCTTGCAAAAGAGGATAGGATCCTCATTCTTTGCGGCGATTACGAAGGCGTAGATCAACGTGCACTCGACATATGTATAGACGAAGAGCTGTCAATAGGCGATTATGTGCTTACGGGCGGAGAATTGCCGGCACTCGTTGTCATCAACACTGTTGCAAGATACCTTGACGGCGTTTTGGGATGTGACGAATCGACAAAAGAGGAGAGTTTTTCAAACGGGCTTTTGGAATATCCTCAATACACTCGTCCCGAAGTGTACAGAGGTCGCAGCGTTCCGGAAGTGTTGCTCGGCGGCAACCATAAAGACATTGCGAAGTGGAGAGAGGAAAAATCTCTTGAAATCACGATGAAAAATCGTCCCGACCTTTTTAAAGGCTTGGACTTAAAATTGTACCTTCCCAAAAGGAAGAAAAAACGCCGTCGATAAGACGGTTTTTTGAAAAGAAGATATACGTATCTTCAAATTCGATTTATAGGCATATCGAAACGCTGACTTTTTCAAAATTGTTTGTTAGATTGCCGAAAATCGTTAACGAGGCAATATGAACATTCAATGGTTTCCCGGACATATGACAAAGGCGATACGCATGATGGAGGACAATCTCCGTCTTGTCGACGCGCTTATTTACGTCATTGATGCAAGAGCGGTTTACTCTTGCGACAATCCGCTTTTCAACAAACTTTTGCAAGGCAAGAGGGTGCTTTACGTTTTCAACAAGTGCGATCTCGTTGAAAAAAGCGACCTCGATTTGTGGTGCAAAGAGTTCGAAAGACAAGGAAAACCTTACGTAAAGGCAATCGGAACTTCGGGCGATTGCTCGCAAATCGTGGCAGGACTCAAAAAAGTCGTTGCCGACAAAATTGAAAAATATGCCCAAAAGGGCGCAAATATATCGGTCAGAGCTATGGTTGTGGGCGTTCCCAACAGCGGAAAATCCACCATCATCAACGCTATGGTCAAAAAAGCAAAAGCGGTTACGGGTGACAGACCGGGCGTTACGCGCGGAAAGCAATGGTTGTCCATCGACAACGTTGACTTTTTGGACACGCCGGGCACGTTGTGGGGCAAGTTCGAGGATCAAAGGGTTGCGCATCACCTTGCGTATATCGGCTCGATAAGGGAAGATATTCTGGACGTGAGCGAGCTTTGCTTCGACTTCATCGACGAGATGAAAAAGATTTATCCCGACGCGCTCAAAAATCGCTACAATCTCGGCGAGTTGAGCGACGATACGTTGCAAATTTTCGAGCAAATCGCAATGGCACGCGGCTTCAAACTCAAAGGCAATCAGCCCGATTACGAGCGCACGGCAAAGACGGTTATCGACGATTTCAGAAAGGGCAAACTTGGCAAAATTATGCTTGAAAAACCAAAAAAAATTACGCTTTCCGAAAACTGATTATTTTGCAAAGTATCGGCATTAATAGTTAATTCACCGCATTAGAATGTCGAAATATCAATACAAATACGTATGTAAAGGATGAAAATTATGGTCGACCCCAAAGATTTGATGACGTATGAAAATCAACTGCGCGAAAAAGGCTATCGCTATATTTGCGGAGTGGACGAAGTGGGCAGAGGCCCGCTTGCCGGTCCCGTGACTTGCACGGCGGTTATTATGGATCTTGACGATCTTATCGTTGGAGTAAACGATAGCAAAAAGGTGAGCAAGGGCAAGCGTGAAAAACTTTTCGACGTCATTTTGTCAAAGGCGGTTGCGGTGTCAACGGTTTCTTATCCTCCCGAAAAAATCGACGAAATGAATATTCTGAACGCAACGAAGGCTTGCATGCGTGACGCTATCATGTCGCTTTCGGTAAATCCCGATATCGTGATTGTCGACGCACTGCAACTTGATATCCCTTATAAAACTTTCGGAATAATTCACGGCGACGCGCTCTCGTATTCCATAGCGTCCGCTTCTATTGTCGCAAAAGTGACGAGGGATAGATATATGGAAAACATGTCAAAAACATATCCGCAATACGACTTCGAACACAATATGGGCTACGGAACTGCAAAGCATATTGCCGCGCTAAAAGAGTTCGGCGCAACGCCGATACATCGCAGATCGTTTATAGGAAACTTTGTGAAATGAACACGAGATTTGCAGGTGACATAGGCGAGAAAATCGCCGCCGAATACCTTGAAAAAGAGGGATATAAAATTCTCGAACGCAACGCAAAATACTGCGATTGCGAGGTGGATATAATTTGCGAGTGCTATACCGATGAAAACGGCAATCTAATCAAGCAAAACGCCAAATTCCGTTTTGAAAAATTAGTGCACGAATTGCTGAAAATCAATCCTTTGAAGAAGGCGGAAAGAACGATTGTTTTCGTCGAGGTAAAAACGAGATACGGCAGTGAGTTCGGAACGCCGGAAGAGGCGGTCACTCCATATAAAGTCGCCAGATACGTCACGGCGGCGAAATCATATACGACGCAAAAGCATTTGAGCGGTGTAAACGTGCGCTTCGATATAGTGGCAATCGACGACGAAGGAATCCGCCATATCGAGAACGCTTTTTGCGCAAACGACGCAAAATATCCTAGAAATTGAATAAAAATCGAAAGAAATTGATTAAAAAGCAAATTTATATTGTATTTTTGCTTGTTTAATAAATTTATTTATGATAATATAACACGCGTGACTCGGATGTTCCGCCGAACAAGAGACGCTTGTCGTGAACATCGCGCAAATACAGGAGGTCAAAAATGAACATTATCGACACAATCGAAAGAGAAGGCATGAAACAAAACTTGCCTGCAATCGCAATCGGCGACACCGTCAGAGTGAACGTCAAAGTTGTTGAAGGTACGAGAGAACGTATCCAAACTTACGAGGGAATCGTCATTGCAAGAAAGAACGGCGGCATCCGCGAAACAATCGTAGTTCGTCGTATCGCATGCGGCGTCGGCGTTGAAAGAACGTTCCCGCTTCATTCGCCCAAGATCGACAGCATCCAAGTCGTTCGCCACGGCAAAGTCAGACGCGCAAAACTCTATTACTTGAAAGAAAGAACCGGTAAGGCTGCAAAACTCAAAGAAGTCTAATTGCAGAAATCCGATTTTTTTAGAGGAACACAATGAAAAGAAAAACAATTTTCATAAGTGCGTTAGTGCTGGTATTCGTACTGGCACTTTTCGCATTTACGGCATGCAACAACGCAGAGAGCGAAGAGGGCGTAAACCTCGTCACCAACGGTGATTTTTCCACGTTTACGTCGGAAAACAAGTTCGAGGGTTGGACGACGTCATCATCGAGCGTATCGTTTGCAAGAGTGCAACGCTCGGATTCCGAGTCCGGCGACAACGTTCTCAAAATCGAAAACAAATCGGCAGGGTACAGCTATCTCAAACAATCCGTCAAGGTTGAAGTCAACAAGATTTACAAAGTGACCGTCGATATGAAAATCGACGCCGAACTTTCCAACAAACAAGGCGCATATGTGTCTTTCCTTGAAAACGTTGAATATAAGTTCGTTACGCACTCTCAAAAGACCAACGGTTTCGTCACCAGCACTTTCTACGTCAAGCCCAAAAACACCGATTATCTCACGATTGCGCTTTGCATCGGTTCGCAAGAAAACAGCTGCAAAGGCACGGTATATTTCGACAACGTAAACGTTTCAAGAGTCAGTGAAGTGCCCGAAGGTTTCGAGCTTATCAACTTCAAAAAAGCAAAAACCGTCAACACCGGCGCAGACGTCAACGGCATCTGCTTCACGGTGCTTATGAGTTTGTTCGGCGTAGCTTTGCTTTGCTGTGCATACGTGCTCATCAGACGCTTGTATGCAAGAAAAGACGCTTTCGCCGATTTCGGCAAATCAGCGGTCTTTGAGAAGAAATCCACCACGTTTGCAACGAAATGGTATCAAAGCGACGCCTTTATCGTAAGCATGATTTTGCTCGGAGCGGCGGCAATTCGCCTTGTGATTTTGCTCACGATGTACGGAATGGGCAGCGAGATGACCAACACGCTCTCTATTGCAAGAAAATACCTCGGCGTAAACAACGGCGTATTCAACTTTGCAGAGAAGATGGCTTCCGCAAACACGACCGTTACGTATTCGCCCGGCGTGATTTACATTTTGTCCGTGCTTGGCTTCGTCGGTCAAAACCTTGACGACGCTTCGCTTTCGATTTTGCTTCGCCTTATCAACGTAATTGCAGATTTTGCAGTGATCGCGATGATTTATTTCTATGGCAAAAAGCAGGTCGGCAACAAGCTGGCAACCGTCTATTCGGCAGTGTACGCAATGCTTCCGTTCGCACTTATGGTGAGCGGTCACAGCGCAACGTTCGAAAGTCTTTTGATTGCTCTTATCGTCGGTGCGTTGATTTTGATGATCAACAAAAAGTATATTTCAACTTACTTTGTGATGACTCTTGCCGCAGTGCTCGATTTGAGAGCGATGGCAATTGCGCCCATCGTCGTTGCGTACTTTGTGTATATGTACATCAAAGATAACGACGACAAGAAGAAATTTACGTCCAACAGAGCGAAAATCGTGTTCGGTTTGCCCGCATGCTTCGTGCTTGCCTACGCGCTTACCATTCCTTGCGCGATTCATCAAATTGCAGCGGGCGACGCTTTCTACGGTTTCAAATTGATGATGGGACAAATGACCAACGTCAACTACTTTGTCAAGAATGCGTTCAACCTCTACGGCATGGTGGGTATGAACGGCAAATCCTCGCAACAAAGCGTCAACATCCTCAACCTCATCTTCCTCTTGGTGCTCGAAGCGTACGTTATCTCGCTTTACTTCAAGAACCGCAACAAACAAGAGCTGTTGCTCCTTGCGTCCTTTACGTTTGCGGTTATTGCAGTGTTCACGATAAAGGTGACATACACGTATTTGTTCCTTGCAATCGCACTTGCGTTTATCTTTACGATGGTCAGCGGCGACAAGAGAATGTATTTCGTGACGAGCGGAATGTCTTTCCTCGGCTTCCTCAACTACGCTCAACTTATGAACCAAAGCGGTTTTGTAAAGAGCGGTGTGATTTCGTCCGCAATCACCAACTTCGAAACGACGGGCGCATTCTACATCACATTCTGCGTGTTTACGGTGCTTTTGATCGGCTACTACGCTTACGTGAGCTATTCGATCACCAACAACACAAAGATCGTGGATATCAAAGCTATGCCGGAAACCGTCGGCGCAACGCTCAAAAACTTCTTCAAAGGTTTGAGTGCAAAGCTCAAAAAGGACGAGGACTAAAACGAAGTTTATCGTAAGATCTATATTAAAAACGACGCTCAACGGGCGTCGTTTTTAGTTGTTAAAAATCACATTGTTGCAATTTTATCGAATGAATTGTCTCTTGCTGCTTACGGTTTTGCTTGTCGCAAATTCTATCGCGGCTGCAAACTCGAAATCGATTATTTGTTCGAGGGCAAGTTCTTTTCAAGACAGCGGAAGGGCATAAACTTGCGTGCAAGGCTGTCCATCAGTGCGGCGTCCATATGCTCGAAAATCACGTTGTTTGCGTACTTTGTGGCGTTTTCGAGCGTTTCTTGCGACTTTATCGTCCACATAAGGATAGGCAATTTTTTGCTCCATTTGACAATCCATTTGTTTTCCTGCAAATTTCTGTCAACCGCGCGCACGTCGTATGCGATGAAATCGGGGCGCGTGATTTTGTTTATCCAAAGTTTGCCCATAAAATCGGTTGCCCACCATCTATTGTGTTTTCCGTCGGGGGAGCACCAGGTGCAAAGTTCGCCGCAAGCGTAGTTCGAATGACGTTTGGCATAAAGCACCGCGCCGAAATCGAAAGATTGAAGGGCGATGTTGCCTTTGTATCCGACTTCGTCGAGCACTTTTATCGTTTCGCGCACGATGCGATGATCGAAGGGATTGATGCCTTTTATCTCGCACAAAATACCGACTTTGCCGTCTACGAGCGCAAGAAATTCCTTGAAAGTGGGGATAACGTACTCGCTGTTTGCAAGCGGATAGGATTTAAGTTCCTTCACGGTGCAATCTTTGACGAGTTTGTCAACGCCGCACACTCTTTTGAGGTTGTCGTCGTGGAAAACCACCACTTCGCCGTCTTTTGAAACGTGAACGTCGATTTCGATGTTGAAATTGTGCGCAATCGCTTGCTCGTAAGCGGGCATGCTGTTTTCGGGATACTGTTCGTCGTGCAAACCGCGGTGCGCGATAGGTCTATCGAAAAGCCATTGAAAATTCATGCTTGAAACCCCCGTATTTGTCATTTTATTTTGTTGATAAAATTTTATTATTCAATTATAATAAAGTCAACAGTTTTCAAAATTTATTGCGATTTTTTATATATTTGTAAGAAATCGCAAAATACGAGGGCAAATTGAGCAAGAAACATATACGCAATTTTTCCATAATCGCGCACATCGACCACGGCAAGAGTACGCTTGCCGACAGACTCATCGAAAAGACGGGTACGGTTTCCGCGCGCGAAATGAGCGAGCAATTGCTCGACAATATGGAAATCGAAAAAGAGAGAGGCATCACCATAAAACTGCAAACGTGCAGATTGTATTATCAGTACAAGGGTGAGGAGTACATTTTCAATCTTATCGACACTCCCGGTCACGTTGACTTTACCTACGAGGTATCTCGCTCTCTTGCCGCTTGCGAGGGCGCATTGCTTGTCGTCGACGCAACGCAGGGCGTAGAGGCGCAAACGCTCTCAAACGTCTATCTTGCTCTTGAAAACGACCTTGAAATATTGCCCGTTATCAACAAAATCGACCTTGCTTCCGCCGACGTTGACGGAGTGAAACTCGAAGTTGAGGACATAATAGGGCTTGACACCGACGGTTGTCCGCTTGTTTCTGCAAAAGAGGGCATAGGCATAGACAATCTTATCGAGCAAATAATCGAAAAATTGCCTGCTCCGCAAGGCGACGACAACGCTCCTCTCAAAGCGCTAATTTTCGATAGTTTTTACGACAATTATCGCGGCGCAATTTCTATGGTGCGCATAATGGACGGCACTGTAAAAGTCGGCGATACGATAAAAATGATGTCGTCGGGCAAGACGTTCGAGGTTGTCGAAGTCGGTTATTTTTCACCGGGTATGCGTCCTTGCGACGTGCTTTCCTCGGGTGAAGTCGGCTATATCGCGGCAAGCATAAAGAACGTCAGCGACACCGCTGTGGGCGACACTATAACAAATGCGCAAAATCCCGCAAAAGAGGCACTTCCCGGATATAAAAAAGCAACCCCGATGGTTTATACCGGCGTTTTCCCTGCGGACGGCGCAAGATACGACGATCTCAAAGAAGCTCTTTTGAAATTGCAACTCAACGACGCGTCTTTGAGTTTCGATCCCGAAGTTTCAACCGCTCTCGGTTTTGGATTCCGTTGCGGATTTTTGGGACTTTTGCACATGGAAATCATCGAGGAAAGACTTGAAAGAGAGTTCGATCTCGACCTTATCACCACTGCGCCCAGCGTTTCGTATATCGTAACAAAAACCAACGGCGAAAAGTTGACCATCGACAATCCGACGGCTTTGCCAAATCCCAGCGAAATCGCCAGCATCGAAGAGCCTATCGTCAAAGCAACGCTTTACACTCCGCCCGAGTACGTCGGACCTATTATGGAGCTTTGCCAAGGCAAGAGGGGAGTTTTCATCGATATGAGCTATATCGATCCCACTCGCGTGCAAATTATCTATCGTATGCCGCTCAACGAAATAATCTACGACTTTTTCGACAGTTTGAAGTCAAGGACGCGCGGTTATGCGTCCCTCGACTACGAGATGGACGGATACGAAAAGAGCGATCTCGTGCGTCTCGATATGATGATAAACGGCGATATGTGCGACGCGCTTTCCATTATAGTGCACAAAGATAACGCATACGCAAGGGGCAGAGGTATTGCCGAAAAACTTAAAGACGTCATTCCCAGACAGCTTTTCGAAATCCCCATTCAAGCAACCGTCGGCGGCAAAATCATTGCAAGAGAAACGGTGAAAGCAATGCGCAAAGACGTGCTTGCAAAGTGCTACGGCGGCGATATAACGAGAAAGAAAAAACTGCTTGAAAAGCAAAAAGAAGGAAAGAAACGTATGCGCAAAGTGGGCAGCGTAGAAGTGCCGAGCGAGGCGTTTATTTCCATACTCAAAGTCGATCCCAACAAATAAAAAATCGCCCCGAAAACGTCAAAATTTTCGGGGTTTTCAATAATAAACATGCAACTTTACATCCACGTTCCGTTTTGCAAATCAAAGTGTCGCTACTGCGATTTCAACTCTTACGCTTGCCATGATAAACAAGCGATTTTCGAGTATCTAAACCTGTTAGACGATGAAATCAGGCTTGCAAGCGAGCAATACGGAAAAGAGAAAACAGACACGATTTACGTTGGCGGTGGCACACCGAGTTTGATTGAAGGAAGTCTTATGTGGTCGCTTCTCAACAATCTTGCCTGCAGGTTCGATTTATCCCACCTTAAAGAGTGGACGATAGAGTGCAATCCCGAAAGCATAAACGAGCAAAAACTCGAACTTTACAAAGACGTCGGCGTAAACAGAATCAGCATAGGAGTTCAGAGCCTTTTCGACGACAATTTGAAAGCAATCGGCAGGCTTCACGACGCAAAAACCGCAATAGAAAAAATCAAACTTGCAAGGCGTTATTTCGACAACGTGTCCGCCGACCTTATAATCGGACTGCCGTTCGACACGAATGAGCGAATAAAAGCCGAAGTCGAAACGCTTGCGCCGATTGTGAAACACTTGTCGATGTACGAATTGAGCGTCGAAGAGGGCACTGCGCTTGATAGAATGGTCAAACAAGGCAAAATCTCGTTGCCCGACGACGATAAAACGCAGGATTTGTTCGATTGTGCGTACGATTGCGCAAACGCAAGCGGATTTGAAAGATACGAAGTGTCCAACTTTGCAAAGGACGGCAAGATTTCCTTGCACAATTTCGGCTATTGGCAAAGGGAAGAATATCTCGGCTTCGGCGCAGGCGCACATTCTTTTTTGAAAAAATCGAAGATAAACGTCAATACGACTAAAGATTTTTCCGGGCAGGTCAGGTATGCGAATTTCCGCTCGTTAAGCGACTATAAAAATGCTGTGGAAAGCGCAAATACATACGACGAAATTTGCCGTGATTTTTGCGAATATCTTACGGAAAAAGACGTAAACGAAGAAGAAATTATGCTTGCTTTGCGCACGAATAAAGGCATAAAAGAAGAGCTTTTGCCACTTGTTCCGCAAAATCTGGAAAAGTATTTTAAAAGAAAAAACGGCTATGCGTCTTTGACGAGAGAGGGTATGGCTGTTATGAATTCGATATTGGTAGAAATTCTGAATATTTGAGGATAGGCAAAACCTATATGAATTTGCTTAAAACACAAAAACGAATACGTTGACGCGGTTTTTTTCAATGGGGGGGGTAAATGCCGACAAAAAAGCATTAAAAAAATGCGAAAAAAATGCGAAAAAAGCATAAAAATCTCGAATAAAAAATATTATTTTTTTGTTTGGCAATAATGATTGTCAATCCAAAATTTATTTGTTATACTTTGCTTGAAAACAACGGAGGCACAAATGACACCGGATTTATCTATTTACGGAGAGACGCCCAGCGCGCCCATCGCCATCATCGCCACTCCCGGCGCTGAAGAACTTGCTCAACTTATAGACAAACGACTCATCACACTGTTCAGCGAATCGCACCTCGGCAACAAACTCCACAACGGAACGTTTATTCTTAAATCCGACTGCCCGCGCTTCACAAACGGCGACGCAAAGGGTATCATCTACGAAACCGTCCGCGGCAAAGACTTGTACATCATTTGTGATCCGGGCAATCACGGCGTGACCTATCCCTTCTTCGGAAAAGAGATTCCGCTCACACCCGACGAGCATTTTCAAAACCTCAAACGCATAATATGTTCATGCATGGGCAAGCCCGAGCGTATCACGGTCATTATGCCGATGCTCTACGGCGGCAGACAGCACAGACGCAGCGCAAGAGAATCGCTTGACTGCGCTCAAATGCTTCTCGAACTTCAAAATATGGGCGTTGCGGACATCATCACGTTCGATGCTCACGACCCGAGAGTGCAAAACGCGGTGCCGCTTATGGGATTTGACAACTATTTTGCACACTATCAAATCCTCAAATGCCTCACAAGACGTTTTCCCGACGTCAAACTCAAAAAAGACAGCCTCATGGTCATTTCTCCCGACGAAGGCGCAATGACGAGAAACGTATTTTACGCTTCCGTGCTCGGACTAGACCTCGGTATGTTCTACAAAAGACGCGATTATTCAACCATCATCAACGGCCGCAATCCCATCGTTGCGCACGAATATATCGGCGCATCGGTCGAGGGTATGAACGTCTTTGTTGCAGACGATATGATTGCAACGGGCGATTCCATCCTCAAACTTGCAAAAGAGATAAAGGAGAAGGGCGCAAAAAAGGTTTTCCTTGCCGCAACGTTCTCGCTCTTCACCGAAGGTGTGGACAAATTTAACAAAGCATATCAGGACGGCGTGTTTGACGCAGTGCTTTCGACAAACCTCACGTATCGTATTCCAGAACTCAAAGAGTGCGAATGGTTTGTGGAAGCGGATTTGTCAAAATATATTTCTTATATCATCGCCGCCGCAAACGTCAACGAATCCGTTGCGAATCTTCTCGATCCCTCGCAAAAAATCCGCGAGCTTGTGGACAGACTCAACGGTTGACACAAAAGGAGTAAAAGATGAAAATCACATGGCTTGGTCATTCCTCGTTTTTGCTTGAAGAGAGCACGGGAACGAAGATTGTCACCGATCCTTATCATTCATACGTAGGCTATGAGATGCCCGACGTCGATGCAGACATCGTCACGGTTTCTCACGCACACAACGATCATTGCTGCGTTTCGAAAGTAGGCGGCGATCCCACAGTGCTCAACAGAGTGGGCGCATACGAAATCGGCGGCGTACATATCCTTGCTCAACGCTCGTATCACGATGATAAAAAGGGCAGTCTGAGAGGGGAAAATATCATTTTCAAATATCGTATGGACGGTGTTGACGTGTGCCATATGGGCGACATCGGCGAGGAGTGCAACGCAATTTTGGTTGAATCTCTTATGCCCGTAAACGTGTTGCTCGTTCCTGTCGGAGGCAACTATACGATAGATGCGCAACAAGCAAAAGAATACGTCGATCGCATCATGCCCGATGTCGTGATCCCCATGCACTACAAGACCAAAGATTGCGAGTTTGACATCGACAAAGTCAATGAGTTTTTGTCCCTTTTCGACGACGAAAACATCGTTTACGCAGACTCTTGCACGGTTGAATTCGACAGAGCCGATTTTGACGGCGAAGAAACAAAAGTTTTGGTGCTTGACAAACTTTCAAAATAATTTATTTACGCTTTTTAAGCCGTTGCCGACTTCTGTCGGCAACGGACGATATACTCCATGACGCATAACACCAAAATACGCCGTTTGGCATTAAAAAAGTAATATAATTTTTTTTCGGACGCTAAGTTCGAATATAGGAGAAAATGATGCAAAAATTCTCGAAATCGGAATTAGAAGCAAAAAGCATTTTCGAAATGCGCGCCCTTGCAAAAGAAGTCGGCATAAGCGCGCCAACGAAAATGAACAAGGCAGAACTTGTCGATATGGTCTTTAAAATCACCAACGGTGAAATAGAGCCGCCGCAAGCTCCGAGACGCGGTCGCCCTAAAAAGTATGGCGATGCAACCGAACAAACGACAAGCGAAAAACCGCAAATTGCTCAAAACCTTGCTCAAAACCTTGCTCAACCCGAGCAAATTCTCACGCCGTCTCCCGCAAAAGTTGAGGTCATAGGCGAAATTTCGCTTCCTAAGGGATTTGAAAGACCAAAATATCAGCCGACGCGCCAATTCGCTCAACAAAATCAAAAACAATATTCCAACAACGGCTTCAATCAAAACAATTACGGTCAAAAACAAAACAATTTCCGCAATCAAAACCAAAATCAAGTGCAACGCGACAACGCTATCGCAGAACGCAAAGATGGTGAAGAAACTGAACAAATCCGTGAAGGCTATCTTGAAATCAACCCCGACGGATACGGCTTTTTGCGCGTAAAAAACGGTGAATTTAACGAAATGGACGCTTACGTGTCCGCAATGAAAATTAAACAATACGGATTGCGTAGAGGCGACTACGTGACTTCTCTTTGCAAAAAGGTGCAAGAGGGCAGACCGTCCGCAGTCGTGAGCGTAACAACGATCAACGGCATCGAATCCGACAAAGTGGGCAAACGTCCCAATTTCGACGATCTCGTGCCAATTTATCCCGACGAGCGTATTCGCCTTGAAGTTGCGCCCAGAGAGTTTGCAACTCGCTGCATCGACCTCGTATCGCCTATCGGAAAAGGTCAAAGAGGCATCATCGTTTCACCTCCGAAAGCCGGTAAGACGACGCTTCTGAAAATGATTGCAAGCTCCATCGCAACCAACTATCCCGACATCGAACTCAAAGTGCTTCTCATCGACGAACGCCCCGAGGAAGTCACGGATATGCAACGCTCCATAAAGGGCGAAGTGGTGTATTCGACGTTTGACGAACTTCCCGAGCATCACACAAAGACTGCCGAAATGTTGCTCGAACGCGCAAAACGTCTTGTCGAAATGGGCAAAGACGTCGTGATTTTGCTCGACTCGCTCACAAGACTTGCAAGAGCGTACAACCTCACGATTCCGCCTACGGGCAGAACGCTCTCCGGCGGTATCGATCCCGGCGCGTTGCATAGCCCCAAACGCTTTTTCGGCTCGGCAAGAAACATCGAAAACGGCGGATCGCTCACGATCATCGCAACCGCGCTTGTTGACACGGGAAGCCGTATGGACGACGTCATTTTCGAAGAGTTTAAAGGCACGGGCAATATGGAAATTCATCTCGACCGCAGACTCAGCGAAAAGAGAATTTTCCCAGCAATCGACCTTGCAAAGAGCGGTACGAGAAAGGAAGAGTTGCTCCTTACGCCCAGCGAACTCGAAGGCACGTGGGGTATCCGCAAACTTTTGTCGAACGCGGACAATGCCGAAGCAACCGAAAACCTTATCAATATGATTGTCAAAACTTCTTCCAACAAAGAGTTTATCGACCAACTCAACCTTCAATTGCGTGTTCTTGCAAAAGAGGGCTACACCGTAAGAAGTCTGAAATAATCAGAGGTCACTCAAACAAAACACCATTATTGCGTTTTTGTGATTTAAGCAAAAATAATAACGCATATACAATCAAAAAGGCAACTCGTACGAGTTGCCTTTTATCGTTAAACAGGACGTCATTCGTTGTTTTTTTCTTCATCCTTATCGTGTTTGTCAAAAAGTCGGAATTTTTGTTCCTGTTCGTTTTCATCGTTGACGTGGGGATTGATTTTCACTTTTACGTCTATAATCTTTCTTGCGGTGAGTTTGTTGGCCACGATCGTGAGATTTTTGAAATCGAAAGATTGCGACTTTTTTGGAATTTCTCCGAATTGCTCGATAACCCAACCGCTGACGGTTTGAGAGTCGAAATTTTCCGTTTCGTTTTCGTCGATATTAAATTCTTTGAAGAAATCATCGAGTTCCGCACGACCGTCTACCAGATAATTTTCATCGTCGATTTTGGTGAAGTAGTTGACAACTTCGTCGTGTTCGTCCCAAATCTCGCCTACGAGTTCTTCAAGGATGTCTTCGAGGGTGACTATACCCAGCGTTCCGCCGTACTCGTCAACGACAACAGCCATATGCACTTTTTGGCGTTGCATGCTTTTGAGCAATGCGGATATCTTCATATGCTCGGTTGCCACCGCAACCGGCGTTATGTAATTTTTTATGTTCTTCTCGCCTTTTTCAAGAGCAGTGAAGAAGTCGATGTTGTGGATCATGCCAACGATTTGATCGATGGAATCCTTGTAGACGGGCAATCTCGAATAGTTGTATTCGAGGAAAATCGCCTTGATTTTGTCCATCGCCATATTGGTCGGCACCGCAATGACGTTGACTCTCGGAACGAGAATGTCTTGCACTTCGCAGTCGTCAAATTCTATTGCGCTCGAAATAAGCTCGCGCTCTTGTGAGTCGAGAGAGCCGTCCTCTTGCGCTTCTTCGACCATTGAAAGCAATTCTTCTTCTGTGATTTTGTCGTCGTCGCGAGATTTGAAAATCTTGTTCAAAACGAATTTCAACCCCGTAAAGATAATCGTAATCGGATAGAGTATGATTTGAATTGCGCGGATGGGGTAGCCGAACGCCATGCAGATACGCTCGGAATTTTCCTTTGCAATCATTTTGGGGGTGATTTCGCCGAATGTCAGAACAATAACCGTCGATACCGCAACCGACACGATGCCGCTGATTGCAGGATCGGAGATGACGTTTTCGAATATATTGTTGAAAAGCACCGAAAGCGTAATGTTTACGATGTTGTTGCCAACGAGTATGGTGGAGAGAAGTTTGTCGAACTTTTCAAGAAGTTTCAGCGCGTTCTGTGCGGATTTGTTTCCGCCTTGCGCTTTGAGCTTTAGTTTTGTTCTGTTGACTGAACTGTATGCGGTTTCGGTTGCCGAAAAGAATCCCGAAAACAAAACCAAAACAATTATAAATATTGACGATAAGATTGTACTGAGAGGGTCAGGGTCGGCGGCTGCGCCAAGTAGATTGCCCATAGATACTCCTATTTTAGATTTAATGTATCAATAATATCATATAGTCTGAATTTTGTAAAGATGTCTTTTTATGTGGTCGGTAATGCGACGTTTAAGCCCCTTCGATTTTTATCGAACAGTAGATTTTATCTATGTCGATTTCAATCTTTTGCCCCATATGAAGAAATTGCCATACTCACTGTTCATTGCCGCATTTGGACAATTCCTTTTGGCTATTATGGATATTTCAAGTTGATTATTATATCCGATGTTGCAAACCGATACGACTTGTGTTATGATAAATACATTAAAAACGGAGAAGTATTGTATGAATATAACTCAAAATAAGAAAGATTTGACAAAAACAGTGAAGGTTATACGCATTGTCTGGTGTTTTACAATCGTAATCGCCATTGTGTTTTTGGCACTCGGCATAAGTTCGCTTGTCAAAGCGGGCCCGTTCTTTGAAAACGAAAGCGAAGCATTGTTGCCCAAAAGCGGAGCTATTGCGATGACCGTCATCGGTGCGATTTGCGCCATGATTACGATGTTTTTGACAATGTTCGGGTTTGTTGCGCCTATGATGACCAAACTCGCTCCGAAAATCAGCAGTGTGATGATCGACGCAAATAAAGAGAATCTTCAAACTATTGTTCGCGCCGTAAGCGATGCCGCCAAATCCGAGCAAAACAACGCCGATGTCAAAGATGACGAGGTCGAATCTATGTTTTGCCACAACTGCGGACAAAAAATCGCAAAAGATTCCGTATATTGCAAGCATTGCGGTGCAAAGCAATAAATTTTTGCATTGCATATATGTTTAAAAAGGCACTCTTGAGTGCCTTTAATTTTTCCCAAATCTGATTGTGTGTTTAATGACATTGCCTTGCATTCGCAATTTACAAAACGTTAAAAATATTATAGTTTTTGTAGTTTGGCATACCTTGCTATAATATGCCGTTGCAACTTAATATCCACTTCAAAAACCGATTGAAAGTCTGAAAACGCCTATGTCGGTTTTTTTTGATTGGCGGAGAAGAAGACGTAAGTTGTTGCTGGCAACGGTCGTTCAGGCGTCATTGCTGTTATGGCAATTGTCTTTAATATTGTTTCGAAAAGTGTAACAACGTGCGTAACCCTTAAATGGTAATCGTAACATCTTTGACGATTGCCTAAAACCGCATTAGCCCTCACTCCTACTACCGCGCAACCACTTTTCTCTCTCAAAATAAGATGAACAAAAATTCAAACCGCAGTTCCGAGCAAGTGCTTGCTTGGTTGTTGCACTGCGTGCGAAAGTTCTATCTTAAAATAGCGCGAAACCCTACTAAACAGAGGGTTTCAGGTGTTGGCGAAGCATTAGTAACGCAAATCGAATTTAGGGTTAGGAACGAACATCTATTTAGAAAAATTGTAATTTTCTACAAAAATTCTCAATAGCCGTATTGACATGCTTTAGTATAAATGATATAATTAGTACAAACATCATCGGAGTATTAAGTATGGAAATTAAACGTGATTTTTATCTAAACAAGTTGATATTACACAAGAAAAACGGGATGGTAAAAATCATAACCGGCGTCAGACGCTGCGGAAAATCTTACTTGTTATCAAAACTTTTTCGTGAACATTTGTTGTCTTGCGGCGTGCCGGGAGACCACATAATTTTTATTGCTTTAGACGATTACGGAAATAAAAAATTGCAAAATCCCGACGAATTGTATTCTTTTGTAAAAAATAGCATTGTAGACGAAGCCGATTATTATATTCTGTTGGATGAAATACAGCTTGTTGCTAATTTTGAAAGCGTTGTGAACGGTTTTATGCATATATCCAATGCGGATATTTACATTACGGGCAGCAATTCCAAGTTTTTGTCTAGCGACATCATCACCGAATTTCGCGGTCGCGGCGACGAAATTCGTGTTTATCCGCTTAGTTTTTCGGAGTTTTATTCCGTGTATGGTGGCGAATTCGAAAAAGCGTGGGCAATGTATTGCAATTATGGCGGCATGCCACTTTGTTTGTCTATGGAAACAATGGAAGACAAGGCGAAGTATCTTACGAGTCTTTTTGAAACGACCTATCTTGCCGACATAATCAACCGCAACAATTTACGTGGTAATGCGGAAATAGGCGAGTTAACCGACGTTTTGGCGTCTAGTATTGGTTCGCTTACCAATCCGCTCAAATTATCCAACACTTTTGCAAGTGTGAAAAACATCAAGTTGACGGCAAACACTATTTCTGCGTATATCGACTATTTACAAGACGCCTTTTTAATTGAAAAGGCCGTTAGATACGATATAAAAGGCAAAAAGTACATCAACACGCCTGCAAAATACTATTTTGTGGATATGGGATTGAGAAACGCTCGACTAGCGTTTAGGCAACAGGAATACACCCACATAATGGAAAACGTAATATATAACGAATTGCGTCTGCGTGGGTATTCCGTTGACGTGGGAGTTGTAGAAAACATAGAAAAAGAAAACGGAAGTTCCGTTAGAAAGAAACTGGAAGTTGATTTTGTGCTCAATCTTGGAAACAGAAGATATTACGTTCAGTCTGCTTACAATATACCCGACGAAGCAAAAATGGCACAAGAACAAGCGTCGTTGCTGGCAATAAACGATGCATTTAGAAAGATAATAATTGTGAATCAGCCTATTTTGAGCGGGTACAACGAGCAAGGAATACTGCTGATTTCTTTGCAAGACTTTTTAATGAACCCCGAAAAAGCATTGAATTTTTAAGAAAGGGGCTAGCGAGGTAATATATAATGACAAGAATTAGAGTAGTTGATTTATTTTCCGGAGCTGGTGGGTTAACATTCGGCTTCTATTATAATCTAGTCGATAATCAATTTAAAAAAAGAGACAACGTTGAGTTTGTGTTTGCCAACGAGTTTGCTCAGAAAGCAGTTGCTGCGTTCAAGAAAAATTACGGGGATGATATTCCCATGATAGCAGGTGATATTTGTAATATTACAAATGAGGAAATTGAAAAAAGATTAAACGGCGAAGAAGTGGACGTTATTATAGGTGGTCCTCCTTGTCAATCGTTCAGTACGGTTGGACAGCGAAAATATGACGATAGAGCAAAGCTATCTAATCAATACTTAAGATTATTAGAAAAGATTAAACCTAAGATGTTCTTGTTTGAGAATGTTAAAGGAATTCTTTCTATGAGAGAAATTTTTTATAAAACTGACGCTAACGGTGCGACTATTTACGAAGAAGTTGTAAAACATAGGGGGGAGAAAACCTTTGTAAAGAAAGAAGCGGTAATTGACCATTATGGTGATTTGGTAATGGATGTATTAGAGCGTGAATTTGATAGAATTGGCTATAAAATTGCGCATAAAACGATGGTTGCTGCTAAGTTTGGTGTTCCCCAAAATCGTGAAAGGGTATTTATAATAGGTGTAAGAAAAGATTTGGATTTGGAGTGGTCTTATCCTGAAGGAGATTGCGAAGAGCCTCTTTCAATTTTTCATGCTATTTCCGATTTGCCTCCAGTTGGTGAAGGAGAAACCGTAACAGAGTATACCGTAGGTCCTATGAACGATTATCAACGATTAATGCGTGGAGATAGTCAAAAAATAACACAGCATTTCTGTGGCTTTTATGGAGACAAAATTAGAACCGTAATACAAAACGTTGCAGAGGGAGAAGGTAAAAACGATTTTAACGATAAAGTTGTTGCTGGCTTAATCGATAGAAATTATTATTTAACTTCCGGTTATGGTAATACTTATGGGAGATTGGAAAGAAATAAACCGTCCACAACGATAACAAACAACTTAGCAACGCCTTCTGCATTGCGCTGTATCCATTATGAACAAAATAGAGCGTTGACTCCTAGAGAAGGAGCAAGAATTCAATCGTTCCCGGATTGGTATCATTTTGAAGGTAATAGAACTGACATCGCTCGTCAAGTTGGTAACGCCGTTCCACCGTTGATGGCGATAGCGTTTGCAAATAAGATAATAGAAACTTTGGAGAAATAATTTCACGAGATAGAGGAAATTTATGAATCACATACAATGGATTACCGAACAAATGAATAAAGGGAAAACTTGGGATGAGTTGAAAAACTTAATCGAAGAAGATTTTATCGAACTCAGAGAATATCAGGGGATAATACCGTTAAGTATTAAAAATCTTCAAGAATGGAAGAAGGTTGTCGAAGATAGAGAAAAGGTTTACGTTGATAAAAAGCAAGCAACGGGTATTTCTGTTAACGACCCGTTAAATCTTGCAGTGCCTAATTGGGTGACATCCAGCTGGAAAGCATACAAGGAATCATTAAAAGGCACGATGACTGATAAGTCTATTCAAGACGTCGAAGAAAGTTCGCATTGGATATTAAATCAATTGACTCGTGATACTGGTATTAGAAAAGGCCTTGTAATGGGTAGCGTTCAATCGGGTAAGACATCAAATATGGTTGGATTGGCATCGATGGCTGCAGATTATGATTGGAATTTCTTTATAATTTTATCGGGTTCTATTGATAATTTAAGAATACAAACGAGAGACCGATTCAAAAAAGATTTAAAGAATACGGATTCCGTTCAATGGCACGTGTTAGATTACGGTAGTGATAAAGACCATTTATATGATTCATATTCTGGAAAACAAATTGCTTTAGAAGAGCTTAAACTTAATGCTTTAGGTAAAAAGGATTTTGCAGAAAAGTACGTTATGGTTTGTTTGAAGCAATCAGGGAGACTTGAAAGATTGATTAAATGGTTACATAGTAATCAAGCATATTCTGCAAAGCTAAGGTTGATTGTAATAGACGACGAAGCTGACCAAGCAAGTGTTAATACTAGATTTATGGAGAATGCGGTAGACGAAGAACCGGAAAACGACGTTGAAAGAACTAAGATAAACGAAAGCATAGTGTGCATGGTGTCTAATTGCTTAGCTAGTGGCATTAGGTCGAGTAATCCTTTGCAGTCTATAAATTATTTAAGCTATACAGCTACACCGTATGCAAATATATTAAATGAAAAAATTGATGGATACTCTTTATATCCAAGCGATTTCATATTTAGTTTGCCGGAACCTAAAGCCTATTTCGGCGAAAAAATAATATTCGGAAGCCATTCTAATAAGGAGGCATATCCGGGATTAAATATTATAAGGCAAATTGATGCGGAAGAATTGAAAAAATTAAACAGTTCAAAGGTGCAAATTACTTCCATTCCACAAGGGCTTGAAAAGGCAATAAAGTGGTTCTTTTGTGCTGCTGCGGCTATGCGTTTATCTCCTAAGAAAAGGCCGATTAGTATGCTTATACATACTTCTCCTAGAGTCAAGATTCATATGATTGAATATAAGCTCGTATTAGATTGGTTAAGAAATGTAAATAAAGATAAATTCATTTCCGAATGTGAAGCAATTTACGAAGAAGAAATTAAAAAGTTCACGAAAGAAGATTTAATTAAGGCATACACTGATTATGATTTTAAGGAAAGTTTGCCTGATAAAATGCCAGCTTTTGAAAAGATATCAAACGATATTAGAAATATATTATCTACAATAACTCACATTGCGCTTGATGAAGACGACGATTTTGAGTACGTTGAAAACGGTGTTCATTTATGTGTAGATAATTGCACGGCGCAAAGATATGCAGAAGAAGATGTCTATATGCGTGTTGCATATCCAGATGAGGAAACTTTATCAAAGATGAGCAAGTCGCCGGTGTTTATAGTCTTTGGTGGAAACACTCTTTCAAGAGGTTTAACTATTGAAGGCCTAGTTTGTACTTATTTTGCGAGAAACGTAACGCAAGCGGATACTCTTATGCAAATGGCTCGTTGGTTTGGATACAGAAAAGGCTATGAGTTATTGCAAAGAATTTGGTTGTCCGATGAATCAAAAAAGCATTTTGAATTGTTGCAGCAAATTGACGAAGAGTTGAAAAAAGAATTTAATGATTTCGTCAAGGAGAAGAAATCTCCTAAGGAATTTGGTCCTAAAGTTTTAAATTCTAATTCTGTATCAAAACTAAAAATTACGGCTAAAAGCAAAATGCAAGCAGCTGTAGTAATGGGCGGCGGATATCAAGGCGACGCATTTGAAACAACGAAATTTAGAGAAGACGATTTGGCGGGTAATATTTCCGCATTAGACTCATTAATTAAAGAAATTGGACAAGTTCCAGTAAAATCGGAACACTCAAAAGCGTCGCTTTTGTGGCGAAGCGTTGCATCTGGAATTGTATGGAGATTCCTTTCAAAATATAAGCATTACGACAACAAGCAGGATAGAATTCTTAAAATCATAAAGGATGCAAACGAAGAAGGTAAATATTTAAATTGGGATGTTGTGATTGTGGCTGGTAACAGCAATTCAAATAATGGGGATTGGATGCCTTGTAAGGGTTGTGTTATCAAAAAGAGCGGGCATTCGAAATTGGCTGGAGAGCCTGATATTGATATAGACAGATTAAGAAGTGGTACGGATGCATTGTGCGACATTCTGGTAAGCGAATTAACCGATGAGGAAACAACTATATACGAAAACGCTAAAAATAATTTTAGCCCGATTAGGTATAGCAGAGGAAAACTTGGATTAGTTGATGTTCCATTGCTTTTACTGTATAAAATAGACAAAGATGCTGTTAAATCTACAGGGAAAAAGAATGGTAAGCCTAGGGAAAATATAAGCACCAAAGAGGATGTTGTAGGTTATGCTATTATTATTTCTGGAGACGGAAAGGATGACGTTGGCCCAAGCACTTTAAGCATAATTTAAGAGGAGAAAGAAATGTTTGATATAAAGGAATTAACTACGGCTGAAACAGGAGGTTTTTCCGGGGAAGCTGCATTGAATTCAATGCAAAATGCACATACTTTTTCATTGGATTTATTAGTAAGAGAATCCATTCAAAATAGTTCTGACGCAACAATAGACAATTCGTTGGTTTTTAATGTCTTTTACAGCGTGGGTAAGTTTCGTAATGATGATCTTACTCCGTATCTAGGTGCAGAAAACAATCAACTGGTGGAGCAACGCTTAAATGAAAGGTTCTTGGGGAAGGAATTGTATTTTTTAGAAGTAAGAGATTCGAAGACTAATGGTTTAAATGGCGAAGTACTTAAAAGTAAGTGTACTAATGATACAAAAAGCAATTTCTTGCGTTTGATTTTTGAAATGGGCAAAGGCCAAGAAGAGGCAACTGCAGGTGGCAAATGGGGTTATGGTAAAACTGTATATTATCGTTTAGGATTAGGAATAGTCATTTATTATTCTAGAACAAAAAACGATAATGGTATGTATGAATCAAGACTAATATTAACGCTAATTGAAAATGAAAAAAAGCCGGATGCATTGTTAAGAAACAAGGTCAATAATTCGGCAGGACGAGCATGGTGGGGAGAAAAAAACTCGTCTACAGGTGATATTTGCCCTATTACTAATGAGGAAATAATAAGAGACTTTTTAAGGGTTTTTGGTTTAGAGCCTTTCGCTGAAAATGAAACGGGGACATCAATAATTATTCCATACATTAATGAAGAATCAATAATGGAAGAGGCTAAAACAGGGTTTAAGGTGTCGGAAGAAATGCTTAACAGATGCTCTTTCTTAAATTCTATTTCTTCATATTTGCGTTATGCTATACAAAAGTGGTATGCTCCGATAAATAATAATTTTGAGTTAAGAAATTATGGTAGAAAGTTCCTAAACGCATACGTTAACGGCGACTTGGTTGGAAAGGATGAAATGTATCCTATATTCAAACTTGTCCAAGAATTGTATTCAACAGCATATGCGAATTTTGCGGGTAAGAACTATCAGCCTAAATATCCAATTGTATGCAAAGAAAGTCTTGCCAACTATAAGAAACATACTTATAAATGTGGTTATATTGCATTTTCCAAACTTAAATTAGAAGACTTGCAAGGGGATGAAAATCTTTTACCGCCAAACGTTTATATGAATTTGTTTGATGACGAATATAATGGGATGATTTCATTGTACACAAGAGGCCTTGGAATGATTCTAAATTACGAGGAAAATTGGATTAACGTAAAAGAATTTTCGCTTGCACCGGAAGAATTACTTATCACCTTATTTGTGCCGGATACAACGGCAGATATTACTATAGGTGGAGAAACGATTCATCTTGGAGAATATTTAAGGCAGAGAGAAGAAGCCGACCATATGAAATGGGACGACGATCCTGCTAAAATGAAGGTTAAATGTGTGAAACAGATTAAAAATTCCGTTGATACTTCTGTAAGAAAGCATTTTAACCCTGAACAATTTGAACAGCATGGCGAATCGGATAAGAGTTACTTTGCTGACGCATTGGGGAAAAAATTGTTTCCGCTTCATAAAAAAACAAAGATTAAAGGAGGCGGAGGCTCTAGCGGATTCGGTGGAGGTGTTGTTAGGAACGAAAAGAAATTTAATTTCTTAACTAAGGGTATAAGCATAACTTTGGAAGGCCGTATTAAGGTTACATATGAGTTGGAGTTAAAAGCGAAAGCTGCTGTTGTTGTGAAGACAAAAGTTTCGTCCGAAGTACCTCTTGACGCATTAAAATGGCTGGAAAAGATAGGGACTGCTTATCCGCTAAGAGTTACGAATTTCGTTGTATCCACAAAAGAAATTGAAAGCGAGCCGTCTGTAGAAGAAATAAACAACGAAATTATAATATCAGGTGAAAGAAATAAAGTCAGTGGCACGTTTGAAATAGAGGCTTCTGATAAAAAGCTTGCGTTTACAATTGATTGCGAAGAAAAGAGAAAGGAGGATAACTAATGAAAGAATTATATTTTTATCCAACCTTAAATGAGGATAGCGCAAAAGATTATGGTATTGAAGTCGCGGATTTTTCTTTTATGTATAAAGATGTTGTTTTAAAGGTCGATGATGAAAAAGGAGTATTGTATAATCCGGAAGAAAAAATTTGGCTTGTTCAAAATAATGGGATGACGGTTAGGACGTCTATACGCTTAAAAACGCCTGAGAAACTGTATGGTAAAGACGGAGTGGTTTGCAGTGGCTCTAAAATAGGATTTTATGCTATCTGGTCAAATCCCGATACAATGCAATCAAATAGTTGCACGTTTGAATCTAATGACGGCGTTAACTTTGAATTCAGCCAATATTTTGCGCCTGAAATGATTAAAGGAACGCTTAATATAACGGTTCATGCATTTGTAGAATCTCCTGCGGAAACCGTGTTAGACGGAGAATGCTTTTTGATGAACGAAAGAGGTGTTTCGATTGGTATTATTGCAAGTAAAAGCGTATTAGTTAACGACGAGCATTTGTCTTTCCCGATAATAGAAGTTAAGGAAGACAATAAACCGCTTTGGTGGGTAACTTTAGATTGGGAAGACCCTAAGGTGGAGCGATTTGATAATTGCGTTACGGTTTTTCTTAACAAGAAATTTAAGACTTATCCTAAATCAGGTAAAGATGCTGAATTTTTATGCACTATATTAGCGTCGGTATATTTTTTAATCATTAAGAAATTAAGAATAAACGACGACGAGATAATGCGTAGCATATTTAATGGTTCCGACGAGTTTGAAGAGTTTAGCGTTTGTGACGTTATGAGCCACTTTTGCGGAATGTTACAATATTTGGATTTTGACGGAATGAAGAAGTTAAACGATGAGAAACTAATGGCAGAACTTCAAAGAGAGATTAACGCAATGTGCGGAGGAGCTTTGCAATGATTTGGAAAAGAATGAATAATACCGAAGCAAAAAAGATTGTCGAGGGTATTGAAAAGAATAGTGAAGAAGCTTTTAACATGTTGCTTGAAGGATGGAAAGAAGGTAAATTCTCGGACGAAGTAGATGCTGAATATCGTGTAATTAGAGATAAGATTTTTGAAGAATATTGTAATTGCAAAAATAAAGGCGACTATGAAATGGATTTAAGAGTCGGTTTGGCTTTGTATGAATTGTTGCTTAAAGACGAGTATAAATTAAATCCTATATACGCGAACGACGATGATATTTGGAGATATTTATCGGTGCGTGTCTTTTTAGACATTACGTACTTGAGGGAACCGTCTAACGATAGGTTTGGTGTTTATTTTAGCCACGACAGAGTATATAAGCATACTAAACGTATTTGGATAAAGCAACTTTGGTGGTGGATACACTTAGGTTGGCAAGGTGACGTTGAAAGCACTTATGAAGTGTTAAAAAAATATGGCTCCGGACGAATAAGCCAAGTTTTAGAAAGAGCTGGTAAGGGATACAGAGTAGAAGTTACCAGAAAGCTTCTTAAAAAAATGGCGGAAAGATGTCCACAAAGTAAAGTCTCACAAGATGACTTTAGGGCGCTTATGATGTTATATTACGCCAAAATGTTCGTTGTCGAACCTACTTTAGTGGAAGGCGGGATTGATTCGTTTTTAGATAATATATTGGACGAAAAATTGCCTAGAGGTAATGTGGATGGAACTATTTGAAGAGATTAAATCTAACTGGAAATTAGATATTTATAATAAAATGCAGCAAATAGAATCGTTAAAAGATTCGTATCCAGCATGGACGATTAAAACTTTTGAAGGGTATGGTGTTGCTATTCTTTACGATGGGGACGATGTTAGAGAGGATTTTTCTAACGCGGCGATTTATTGCGAGCAAATCGGTATAAACGGAGAAAATCATAAAGTGCTTGTATTATCTTCAAAGAGTTCTTCTATGGATTCCGCTTTTACTAATTTATGTTTCGATTTTGTTAATCCCGGAGACAACGGAGAATACAGAAAAGAGTTACTTGCTTCTCCAGTAAAATGGTGGGCTTCGTGGAAAGAGTTGTTGGGTAATAAGTCTATAGACGAAAGAGTGTACGACGTGATAGGCGAACTTGTCGTTTTAAGATATTATGCTCAAAAAGGCTTAAATCCTAAGTGGAATGGTCCAAATCAGTCGTCTTACGATATAGAACTTGACGATTCATTTGTGGAAGTAAAGTCAAGTATTAATAGAACGAAAAAAGAAATTACGATTAGTAGCATATATCAATTATCAAACTTGAATAAAAAGTTGTATTTGACTTTTTGTACTTTTGAATTAACGGCTGGACAAGGTGAATCTATAAACTCTTTGGTTAAAGACTTAAGATTGTTGGGTTATAACGTTGCTACTATTAACGAGGCTTTGGAAAAGAAAGGCTTTGGTGTTGGTAAAAGCGACAGAAACAAAACTTTTATATTGCACTCAATGTATCAATACCTGGTGGAGGAGAAGTTTCCTAAAGTAACGGAACAATCCTTTATTAACGGTACATTGCCGGCAGGGATTATAGATATATCATATACGGTAGATCTAAGTGGATTAGACGCAGTTAACCTTATGGTGGAAACTTGATATGTTAAAAACAGGTTTGTATGAAAAAGTAATAAGCAAGGATTTAGGAGTTGAGCTTGATTCTCAAACGGAAAAACTGGCGAAAACGGTAACGATAGACGAGGCGGAAGCATCGAAAATCCTTGCAAAATATATTGCTCAAATAGTTGAAAAGGGCTTGGATAATCTTGTCGATAACGGCGGAAATATTCAAACCCAAATTGCGCTTACAAATAAAATTGTTTCTACTATAAAATCGGAAACAAGAGAAGACGTTTTTGACGGAATGTCTGTTGACGAGCGTGCTGAGCAACTTCTTGCATTGCTTGATAAAACGAATACTATTTACGCCTTGAATGAAAAAGCGGAAATAGTAAGACCTGTTACGTCATTATCCCAGAGTTCATTGTTTACGGGTGCTGTAAACGAACCGCAGATGTTTACAGAGCTTAAAAAAGAAATAGTTTCTTGTAATAAAATCGATATGCTCGTTTCCTTTATTAAATGGAGTGGGCTTAGACTTATTATTGATGAACTTAGAACTTTTACTAATAACGGCGGAAAACTTAGAATAATTACCACGTCTTATATGGGCGCAACTGATGTTAAAGCTGTTGAAGAGTTAATGAAACTTCAAAATACTGAGGTTAAGATTTCCTATGATACGAAAAGGACGCGTTTGCATGCAAAAACCTACGTATTCTATAGAGAAACTGATTATACAACGGCATACGTAGGTTCGTCTAATTTGTCAAACGTTGCTATATCCAGCGGATTAGAATGGAATATTAAAGTGACGAAACAAGATTTGCCGGATACGATTAGTAAGATATCTGCCACGTTTGAAAGTTATTGGAATTCTCCTGATTTTGAAGTTTACGATGAAGAACAAAAGGAAAGATTGGAGAAAGCATTAAAATCCGAAAAGTATTTTGAGGGCAATCCTGACCAACAATATACTTTTGATATAACGCCGTATCCATATCAACAAGAGATTTTAGATCAAATAAAAGCTGAAAGAGAAGTAAGAAATAACTATAAGAATCTTGTTGTTGCGGCAACGGGAACTGGAAAGACGGTTATTTCAGCTTTCGATTATAAAAATTTTTGTAAAAAGCTTGGCCGTTCGGCGAATTTATTATTCGTTGCTCATAGAGAAGAAATATTAAAACAAAGTGTTTATTGTTTTAGAGGTGTCTTAAAAGACGCTAATTTTGGCGAGCTTTTTGTCGGCAAATATAAACCCGAAAGCTTAAATAATTTATTTGTTTCCGTACAGACTTTTAATTCGCAAGATTTAACGTCAATAACTTCTCCGGATTTCTATGATTACATAATTGTGGATGAGTTCCACCATGCGGCTGCGCCGATATATCAGCAACTTCTTAGTTATTATAAACCGAAAGTTTTGTTGGGCTTGACGGCTACGCCTGAGCGTATGGACGGCAAAAATGTACTTGAGTATTTTAACAACCGTATTTCTGCTGAAATTCGTTTACCGGAAGCAATCGATAGAAAATTATTGTGTCCATTTCAATATTTTGGTGTAACGGATACGGTTGATTTGGATACCTTAAAATGGGAAAGAGGAGGATATAGTAAATCTGAACTTACCAATGTATACGCTTTTGATTATGCAGTTGCTAGAAAACGCGCCGCAATGGTAATTGAATCTCTAAACAGATACGTTACGGATATGAATACTATTAAAGGCCTTGGATACTGTGTTTCTAAAGAGCACGCTAAGTTTATGAGCGATTTCTTTAATGAGCATGGCATTCCGTCGATTTACCTTGTTAGTGAAACTGGCGACGAAGAAAGAAGCACGGCAAAACAAAGGTTGGAAAAAGGCGAGATTCGCTTTATCTTTATAGTGGATATTTATAATGAAGGCGTTGATATCCCAGAAGTTAATACTATATTATTTTTGCGTCCGACTGAGTCGCTTACAGTCTTTTTGCAACAGCTTGGTCGCGGTCTTAGATTAAGTGAAGGGAAAGAATGTTTGACCGTGCTTGATTTTATTGGACAGGCAAATAAAAATTACAACTTTGAGAGCAAGTTTGCGGCGCTTTTGTCAAATACAAACAGAAACGTTGCAAGTGAAATAAAAAATGGTTTCGTTTCTGCGCCTAAAGGATGCTATATTCAACTAGAAAAGAAAGTTAAAGAGTACATATTAGCAAACATTAAAAAATCAATCAATACAAAGACGGGATTGGTTGTTAGATTATCCACGTTTGAAGATGATACGGGGCTTAAACCGACAATTTATAATTTCTGTCATCATTACGGCATTGAACCAAGACAGTTCTATAATAAGAAGCATACATATTTTTCTCTTTGTGAAGAGGCTGGCTTGATTGAAGTGGAAGATTGCGACTTGAAAGAGGATGCTGCTAAAATCTTAAACAGATTAAGTACGGTTGACTCATTGAAGTTTATTGATTATATATGGGCAAACATTGATAAACTTGAAGAGTTATCGTGGGATAATTTAACGAAGAAGCAACAATTGTACTGGAAAATGCTTTACGTTTCCATATGGGAAAAACCAGTGGAAAACTTTGGTTTTGCAAATGAATTGGAAGGCATTATCAAGTTTAAGAAAAATAAATCTGTTTATGAAGAATTTTTACAGCTCATTGAGTATTGTTACGAGAGCATAAATATAGTTACGGAAGAAGTTGATTTGGGATTTGAATCTACGCTTGAACTTCATTCGACTTATACTAGAACTCAATTGTTGGCGGGATTAGATTTCTTAGAAAATTATGCCGTGTCGGAAGGTGTAAAATACTTAAAAGATAAGGATACTGATTTGCTGTTTATTACGTTAAATAAGGCAAATAAATATTATTCGCCGACAACTGCTTATCATGATTATTCTATAAGCGATAAGCTGTTCCATTGGCAGAGCCAAAGCACTACTTCGGACACTTCTGCCACAGGTATGAGGTATCGTTCTAGGGATGGTAAATCGGGAAATGTTCTTTTGTTCGTTAGAGAGGCTAAATCGGATGAATACGGTCCTATGCCGTTTGTATTCTTAGGAAAGGCTAAGTATTCTAGCCATACGGGTTCTAGGCCAATGAGCATAATTTGGGAGCTTGAAAACTCAATCCCAGCTAAATTCTTAAAGAAAACTAATAAATTAATTTAGGCGTACCATGAGGATTATTGAAGAGTTACTTGAATATAAGAAAGGGAATGCGGGACATTCTTGGAAAAAGTTGAAAGGATTTTCTTATGACAATGATTATATATCATTGGTGAGAATTGATAGTTCTAACAGATGGGTTACTCCAATAGAAATGGAAAAGCAATGGAGTATAATTATTGATAAGAAAAAGGATTTTACGTTATTGCCCAACTTTTCCTTATTAAATAAGGAAGGGATTTTAACTTTGACACCGGTTAATAATGGGGAAAATAAAGGTTGTTTTGGAATTAGATTGTATGGAATGAAAAAAGATCCAGACGAGAAAATTATTAAGAATCTTCTAGACTTTATTTTCGATGGGTATATTTTGTCTTTAGAGGAAAAATCGATTTTATCTCAAATGACAGAAGAGGAGATAGAGATTCTTTTTAATGCAGAAGACGATACGGCGGGTTTTTTATATAAAGAAGAATTAGCGAGAGTGCGGAAATTAAACAAGCATATAATTGATACTCTAAAAAAAATGTACAAAGGGGAATGTCAATTATGCGGGGGAAAAGTAGGGGAGCAATACGGCAAAGAAATAGTTGAAGCACACCATATTGAGTATTTTTCAAAGACTCAAAATAATGACTCTTCAAATATCATAATTTTATGTCCTAACTATCATGCACTGATCCATAAATGCAATCCTGCTTATGATAAAAAGACTTGTAGTTTTAAGTTTGATAACGGGAAAAGTCTTTCCGTAAAGACAAAAGGGCACTTAAAAGGAAAATTGTAAATGAGTGACGTTTTTTCAAAAGAAAAGCGCTCCGAAGTTATGAAGGCTGTAAAAAGCAAAAACACAAAAACCACGGAGCTAAAGCTTATAAAAATATTTAAGGAATTACACGTTACCGGTTGGCGTAGAACTTATCCGTTGAAAGGGAAACCGGATTTTGTTTTTCCGAAGAAACGGATAGTAATATTCGTTGATGGTTGCTTTTGGCATGGCCATGATTGTCGTAACGTTACCCCTAAAGAGAATTTTGATTTTTGGGATAAAAAACGAAATTACAACAAAGCCCACGATGAAGAAGTTACAAAATTTTTATCTAATAAAGGCTGGAAAATTATTAGAATTTGGGAATGCGAGTTGAAAAATAAGAACAGGGAAAAGTTATTGAATAAAATTAATGATTTGCTTAAATAATTACTCGATCCCAAATGGCACTTTGGCGGGTGCTTGACTTATACAAGCGCGACGCTTCGCGTCGCGGTCAAGCACCCGCAAAACAAACTCACTAAACTCGGATAAAAAGACAAACTCAAAGCCGAGCGAAACGGGGCGTTCGCCGCTAAACCGCTTGACGAATCGCCCCGTAATTCTTCGCTCGTCGGCTAAATTTTGAGTTTTTGCGCATTTTCTTTCTTCCGAGTGTTTTTCGGTTGCGTTTTGTTTCGGTTTGTGTTTTCCTGCGCCGTTCTTTTTACTACCGCAAAACCATTTTTCAGTCCTGTTCGAGTATGACTTTACTCCCTGAAAACATCAAAAATCCACGCAAAACCTATTTCAACCCATTCGCGCTTTTCATTGGCGTATGATATAATCGTAGACGTTACAACGACATCACATTTTGGTACATTTCGGTCACATCAATGTCCTTGTGTTTGCCAAATTCCCGTGGTATAGTTGTAACGCAATCGAATAGTCAAAGGCGTATAGCAAGAATAGCAAGCCGAGTTTTAAGTCAGGAGCGAACTATCTATCAAACGGCGTAAGGACAGATAGCGAAAAGCATTACACCCGTGAATAACAGGGTCGGAGGCGGCATTTTAAGGGCGAAGTACGAAATTTTACGGTCGTATTACGTCCTTTTTTGTGAATGCGACAAGATTTGTCGTATTTACGAAATATTATTTTCTCGAAGTCGCAAAAACCTTGCGAGTTCGGGTAATAAAATCTATTCAAAAAAAGGAGGACGAAAAAATGCTGCAAACAAACCTAAAAGTCGTAGCCGTCGGCGAGCCGAATATTGAGGCGTTAACCGACGGCGAAAAAAGCACTTTCTTTGAAAGTATCTTTTCAAGGATAGTCGAACTGTACCAACAAACGCAAACCGAAAACAAAAACGAAACCTGACTTAAAAGCCGAAAAAATTACGCAAAAAAACTAAATAAACTAAACCGAGTAAATAGAAAAATATTAAATTAGAAAATAACGCTAAAAAGCGATAACATAAACGAAATGAAAGGAACTGAACGGAAATCTATTTATGACTTGAACTAACCGAAATGAACTGAATTGTAATTAAACCGAACTGTAAACGGCAGAGTATGAAATTGTATGGTGTTTCGTATTCTGCTGTTTTTATTTTCTTTCGCCATACACAAAAAATCTAAATCACAAGGAGTAAAAAACTATGAACTACGCAAATATGAAAATCTACTTTGACGGCGGTCATTACGTCGGAATACCGCAAGGAGCGTTTCCGAGCGGAAAAGGCTGTACAAGGCGCGCCGTTAAACCTATGGAACAACAATCGTCGGCAGATGTAACGCCGCCCGAAACCCCGAAAGAACGCTTTGAAACGGCGTATAAAGAAAGTCAATCGCTACCCAAGCGAGAACGCAAGGCACATATAAAAGCCGCTTTAAAAGACGATTTCAAGGATAAAGCCGAATTGAACGCTTTCGTCGATAAACACACCGAGAGAATGAACACCAACGCCATAAAACGCAAGGTAAGGCTTATGCGAAAGTTGCGTTTGCAAGAATGGAATTTTTTCGTAACTTTTACCTACTCGAACGAACTTCACGCCGAGGAAACGTTCCGCAAAAAGTTGTCTAACACCTTAAAACACCTTGTTGCGAGAAACGGTTGGAAATACGTCGGAGTATGGGAGCGCGGCGAAGATACGAACAGACTACATTTTCACGGCATCTTCTATATTCCCGACGGCAAAATGATAGGAAAACTCGAAGAAGTAAAAGACTACGACACGCGAAACCACCGTATGCAAACGACATACCAAAACACGCACTTTCTGAAACAATTCGGGCGTAACGACTTCAAGGATATTGCCACGCAGGACGATATTTCCGAGGCGGCGAAATACATAACGAAGTATATGGAAAAGTCCGGCGAGCGTTTAGTCTATGGCGGAAAGTTACCGACTTATTTCCGCTCGGACGTTTTAGACGAAGATGTTATATGCACGTTCGGAGTTGACGACCGCAAAGTGTTGCTTTTCGATAATTTCACCTGTATCAACGAGGGCGAAATTTTCGGAAATGTAAGCAAAGAAATTATAGCGCAGTTGCCGCATTGCAACTAATTAGTCTTTCGGATCGGGAAAGGTTAAACGAAAACGACTTTTTCGTCAAGGGTAAAGTGCATTGCTTGGCGCAACCCTTGACGAGAAAAGCCGCAAGCCACGAAAGTAAACATTTTTTATTCGTTTACGTTTTCTCCGTTCCCGTCGAAAGACAAATCTAAAAATAAAATTAAAGGAGTAACAAATTTTGAAAACAGCAGTTATTTACGCTCGTTATTCGAGCGATACCCAAACGGAACAGTCCATAGAGGGACAACTCCGTGTATGCAACGAGTATGCGAAAAACAACGACATACTCATTTTAAGAACTTACATAGACCGCGCTATGACGGGTACTAACGACAATCGTCCCGACTTCCGTCAGATGATAGAAGATAGCAAAAAACACGATTTCAATGTCGTACTCGTTTACAAATTCGACAGGTTTTCGCGCAATAAATACGAAACCACGAAACACAAGAAAACGCTTAAAGACAACGGCGTTAAAGTCGTTTCCGCTACCGAATATATTCCCGACAGCCCCGAGGCAATTATACTTGAAAGTATGATTGAGGGCTACGCCGAATATTATTCTGCCGAACTTTCTCAAAAGGTAAAGCGCGGAATGAACGAAACAAGACAAAAAGGCAATTTTACGGGCGGAACTATCATTTACGGCTATGAAGTAGAAAACCATAAAGTTGTAATTGACGAAGAAAAAGCCGAAGTGGTAAGGTTTATTTACGACCAATACGCGCAAGGCGTTTACGTTAAAGACATAATAAAAACGCTTACCGAAAGAGGCATTTTCAACCGCGGTAAAAAGTTTGCGAGAAATACCGTCTACAATATACTCAAAAACGAAAAGTATTCGGGTATATACAGACACGGCAATGAAGTTTTTACGAATATGTATCCGCAAATCGTGCCGACGGAAATTTACGAAAACGTAAGACGAAAGACCGAAACCAACAAATACGGAACTCGTAGCGTTGAAGTCGTGTATCTTCTTCGCAACAAAATTAAATGTGGCTACTGCGGCAGTCCTATCTCTGCGGAATGCGGAACGGCTAAAAACGGACAGAAAATACGCTATTACAAGTGTTTAGGACGAAAACACCAAAGCGGTTGTAAGAAGTCGCAAGTGCGAAAAGAGATACTCGAAAAATATGTACTTGACAACGTATGCGAACAAATGCAACGCCCCGAAATATTAGATAAAATGGCAACGTATTTACTGCAAGTGCAGGAAAACCGCATAAGACAAAACTCGGTTCTGACAAATCTCATAAAAGAGAAACGCCAAACCGAGAATACAATCAACAACATTATGCAAGCCATAGAATTAGGCGGACAAAGCGCAACGGTTATGAAACGTATGCGAGAACTCGAAGAAAAACTGACCGACATCGAAAAGCGATTGACGATTGAAAAATCTCAGACGGCGTTCAGGCTTTCCAAAGAACAAATAATAGACTATTACAAATCCGCACTTGAAAAAGAGCCGCTACAACTGATAAATTACTTCATAAAAGAAATTCAGTTGTATGACGACAAAATGATAATTATCTACAACACCCCAAAGACGATAAACCTTGACGAAAGTCAGGGTTTTTCTTTTTACGACAAAAACGTTAAAATGCCATATGTGATACAAAACAAGAAGTATTGCGGATTTAAAGATTTTAGGCTTGTAATGCGTATTTGATACATACGCAGACGATTTATTCCACGGTGTTCTTGACCTGAGCCTCTCAGGAGCGTGTCGGTAGGCAAATAAACCGCCAACCGACAGCCCCGAGGGGCTTTTCGTTTGCCTTTGGCAAGATAGCCTGACACACTCCTTTCTCACGTCAAGAACCTTTCGCGGCATAAAACCGTCTACAACTGCTACGGACAAAGAGATACGAACACCCTATACGAACCACGAAAAAGACAAAACAAAGGCACGCAAAGAACCGAAAAACGCTAATAAATACTGCGTTTTTGCAAAAGAAAAACCTAAACCAAACACTTTCGTATTCGATTTAGGTTTTGCTTGGCGGAGAAGAAGAGATTCGAACTCTTGAACCGCTTTTGACGGTTACGCGATTTCCAGTCGCGCGCCCTCGACCAAACTAGGCGACTTCTCCAAGAGATATTGCGGGGAAGAGCGTGTTTGGTACGCAGTACCAAGTAAACGCGACTTCTCCAAGA
>ERZ857969.1146-NODE-1146-length-38485-cov-3.848530_pt1 | contig 38485 bp, 56 predicted proteins | sample MGYA00519864_ERZ857969 | MGnify/ENA primary metagenome ERZ857969 (study PRJEB31778, sample SAMEA3449382) | human gut metagenome | biome: human gut; feature: human-associated habitat; material: faeces | place: United Kingdom | collected 2010/2012 ...
GCGGGCGGATTGAATATGTTTACGTCGAAGCGCCGCGCGAGCCGATAACGTGCCATCGGCACATGAAAACCTTTCTTGACATGGCGAAGTGTCTTGAGGTGTACAAGGCGAAGTATTAGGGGCGGATATATCCGGAAATGGCCGTTTTGCCAGCGTTGGCGGCGGGATACAATGCAATGGGGCATAGCGTTGGCGGCAGTATACAAAAGAGCACACCATGAGGGAGGTGTGCTTAACTTTAACCATATATACAAATAATAGAACTTTTGTTTAAAGTCAATAATTATTTGAGGCTGATTTGAAAGAAATTTATATTGTTCATGCCGAAAGAATTTAAAAACATTAAAACCCTTGACTTGCAAGGGTTTTAATCTGGTGCCGTTTAGTGGACTTGAACCACCGACCCACGCATTACGAATGCGTAAACCAGTTTATTAAAATCAAATAGTTATTTATTGATTTGGTGATTTTGTGTTAATTTTGTGCTGAATGCCTGTTCATAGATTTGCGTGAGGCCGTCGTCGACGGCGTGGACGTATCTTAAGGTGGTTTCTTGGTTTTTGTGGTCGAGAGATTTTTGTACGAGCTTTATGTCTTTGGTGTAAGCGTACAGCCATGTGCCGTGTGTGTGCCTGATGCTGTGGAAGCTTTTATAAGGCAAACCGGCACGTTCAACGGCGCGTTTCCATGCTTTCTTTACCGATTTTATTCTTTCGCCGTTATAGGTAAAAATATAGGTGCTGACTTTGGGAATACTGTTTAAGACTTCCTGCATACTGGGTGTTATTTTTTTTGCTCTTGGGCGCCCGTGTTCGTATGTATTGTCTTTGACGTGATAAAATATAACGCCGTCCTGAATATCCGACCATTTAAGATTTAGTAATGTAGACATACGGAATCCGGTATGCAGCGCCATAAGCATAATGGGTTTAAAATGGGGGGCGGCCTGTTCATATATCTTGTCAAAGTCAGTTTTATTGTAGTATTTTACAAGCTCAACCGGCTCTTTTTTAATAAAGTCGCGCACATAAATATCCGGGGTTGCGATTTTGTGCTTTTTGCATAAATTTAAGATAGCGGAGATAATGGCAATGTAGCGGTTTATGGTGCCGGTTTTTCTCCCTTCTTGCCGTTTGAGCCGGACAAAATTATAAATGCCTTCTGTCGTCAGTTCTGACAGCAGCGTATTTTCATCAAAGTATTTGGTTAAATTTTCGAGTTTGTTGAACGTGTCATCTGGTTTGGCATGGTACTGGCCTTTTTCTTCCCAGTATAACCCGAAAGCCTGATTTAGGGTAAATTCTTTTAATTTATTTGGATTGGTTCTAAATTCAGTTTCTTCCACGAGCTGCGCAAAGCGTTTGTTTGCGTATTGCTCTGCTTCTCTTTTATCCGTTGTGTGCGAACTTTCGCGAACGAATATTCTTTGTCCGTTGACGACTGCCGATATTTTGATGTGGTAGATGCTGCCCCGGAGAATAAGCTTGACGGGTGATTTATTGTATTTTTTAGGCATTGTTCAAGACTCCAGTCGGGGATTAGATAAGAAGAACCGACCGGCACGCATTTGAGCTGCCCGCTTTCTAAAAGGTGATTTAGCCGGACTCTTCCTATTCCCTTTTTTCTTAATTTTTTAAGTGCTTTGTTTTTCGTCATCAATTCCATAATTTAAATCCTTTAAAGTCAAGTTTAAAAGGCGGGCGCAGTAGTTTTAATTTAACTTGATGTGCCAAAATCTGCGCCCGATGTTGTGCGGTACCGCCATTCGCTTCCTTTTTCTCCCTTTGCCTAAAGCTTGAACCCTTGCGGGCTGGACGGTTTAAAAGCCTCCGCACAATGCTGTAAAAGGAGGGCAGGGAGGATAGGCTGAACCCAACATTTTATCCCCTGCGCCCCGGGTTCCGCCCTATCTGCGTGATTAGAAGCCGCAGGGGAAAGGGCTAAGTGTTTTTCCAACTGTCAGAACCGAGGTCTTTACAGTAGCAATCTTCGCATTCTGCATAACCAAGACCAAGCTCTGTATGGATTGTCCGGCTGGTATAGCAATCTCCAAACTTAACCTTTTTACCGCACTGGCAGCAGGCAATCTCTTGTTCCATATTATCGGTATAAAGACAAGCGCCATCCGGTAAATCATACGGGATATATTCCTTTTTCTCGTCAATCCATTTCATAGCCTTACTCATCGTTTTCTTCCTTGTATTTTTTTCTAATTAATTCATCATCAAGATTGGATAAAACGGCTGACAGTTGAGTTATATCGTTTAAATGGATATAATTAGTTTGAGTGTAACCCCAAGAACAACTATAACTTTGAACTTTCCCATTTTCCATTCTTATATTGCACGGAACAGGTGATTCGTAAATAATTAAAAAACCGTCATTCATACATTGACAAATTAATTCCACCCATAAATATTCAGTTTCTTCATCTTCGCTGTCAAAATCCTTGTTTTTATATTTTTCTAAAACACCGTCTTTCAACGACCAATTACAAATTATTCTCTGGTCATTGAAAGCGTCAATAATATCGTCTTTTAAATCGTCAAAATCACTCTCAATTTTAGGCAAATCGCAACAAGGAATAATTTTGCAGCGTCCCTCATATTCTTGTTTTAAGTTTTTCAATTTAATCTTTCTCATCTTTCCTATCCTCATAAAAAGTTACTTCATCTCTGCGGACGGGGCGGCAGAACTTATAAGTTTTACCGTTATCAGCCCAAAAATAATCTTCATCAAAACTATTTAAGAAACCTATTGTCTTTTGTTGATGAGAATTGTTATAAAACCAACAAATAACTCTTTCTTTTATAGCAAAATCGTATTGTTTTTTCCTCACGCCTTTTGTTTTTCTGTTTTCTTTTATTTTCTTAAGTGTTTCCTCAGACGGGCGGTATTTCAAAACTTCTCTTTTATGCCTGCTATTTTCCTTAGCGGTTGCCCATTCAAGATTATCAATTCTATTATCTGATTTAACGCCATTTTTATGGTTTACCTCAGGTTTATTTTCAGGATTAGGTATAAATGCCTCAGCAACAAGCCTATGTATTTTTCTTGTTGTGTTTTTGCCGCTAATTTTTATACCAATGCACAGATACCCATCTTTATCAGGAGTAGGCTTTCTCCAAACGGGTTTATCCTTTGCAAAAGATAAAACTCTACCGTCTGGTGTAACAAAATGAAACTTATTACCTTTTATTTCTCCGAGTATATACCCTTTTCTAAACTCGGGCAGCAGTTCTTCTAAATATGCCATTAGTTATTTCTCCTTTAATCTGGGAAGCCACCAAGACCCTCAAGATAATCCTCACGCTCTTGTTCCTTTTTCTGAATCAAATTTATTGCTTTTAATAAGTGGTCATCCGACATATCTTTTATGTTTATTTTTGAACCATCTCCCTTTGTCCAATAAATCTCTCTCGGATGTCTTTTATTATATTCTTTTCGCAAAATATTTTCTGCAATTCCATCATCAAATGTTAAAATTAAATCAGTCATTTCTCAATCTCCTTTAATGCTTGCTGTGCGACTGCTCCGTCTACATAAGAGCACTGTTGCAGTGCACACAAATTATAAGTTCTGCGATTTTCATAATATTTCAAAGCCTTAACGGCAATCTCAAGCTGTTTCTCAAGCTCAATCTCTCGGGCGGTCTTGTAGCCTGCTTTGCCACAATCTATGTTTGTAAGCCCGCAGGTCGGGCAGGTAAAGTTACTCATTTCCGCCTACCTTTCGTAACGATGTTTCCCAATTATCAACGGGGGCGATGTCAAACATTTGCAAACTAAGCAAGTCAGCACCGTCTTGCTGTTTAACCCACCAACCATCCTCTAAATTTTCTTCAGGGCGTTCCGTGCAAAATTGCCAATCACCCATCCAGTCATAAAATACAAAACCACTACGCATTTTAGGCGCGATGTCTCTCATAAATTCATCAATCGTCATTTTTGAAATACTCCGAGTTAACAGCCTCTTGCCAAGTCGGGTATTCGGCGATTAAATAACATTTTCCATATAATAAATCGTCCAAACTTTTTTTATAAGCAGCTCCATCAGTACGAATAGCATCAACTCGCCTATCCGAAATTCTAGTTATTGCAATTATATTGTTAATATGCCCGAATCGGTGCCGAGTAATTTTATAAATTTGTCCTACTTTAATCATCGCCATAATCTCCCAGTTTTTTGCAACGTTCTGAAATATCCCGGCACATATTTTTCATCTCGTCCAATGCATCGGACATTTCTTCTATTTCGGTGGTAAAATCGGTTATCTTTTCGACAATATCTTCGCAGTCATAGCGACGACGGGGTTTGGGGAGAAGATTGATTAAGTCTTCGTTTGTACATATTTCGTAATATTCTTCCGGGTATTTCTGATTATATTCTTCTATACGCCGATTTAGCTCTTCAAGGCTGATGAAGTTTGCAACCCAAGTATAGCCGATAGCTTGTTTGGTATCCTTTTTTCTTTTGATGGTTAAGATTTCAGTCATCTGTCGTCCCCTTTAACATTTCCGTCTGACGTGTTAAAATTTTCAGGATTTTTTAACATAATGTTGCAATTGGGTTCGGAATGTTGCGAATTTGGTTTTGAAACATTATTTGCAACATTTTCTTTCAAAATCTCATCGTAAAAATCCCGAATAAGTCCGAAACAAAAGTTTTTGAATACAAAATCAGATAAAATAGCATTGAAACTGTCTGTGTTTTCACATTGTTTTAAAATTCGTATTTCTTCATTAACACGTTCGTCAAATCTTATTTTATCCAAAACAGTATAAATGTTCTGCATTATTTATGTTCCTCAAGTTCGATTTTTTTAATATGAAAATCAGCGTGGCAACCGGGGCAAGTCCAAGTCAGCCCAAACTTAAAGCTTACGGTTTTAAAGTTTGTAAGACTTACTATGATATTATTTCCGCAATGCGGGCATTTTTCTACAAGCTCGATACAATCAAGCAAATCGTATCTTTTGATTTTTTCTTTATCGTTCATCGCTCCTCACTTTCAAGCAAATCAGGGTTTTCGTCAATATTGCCGATTATCTCACATCGTTCATTTGCTACGGCGAAATAATAATAATGTATTCCGCTTGGTTTACCTTTCTCAAAAGGTTCAACATAAAAGGTAGGATCTTTCCAGCGATAAATATACGTTTGTCCTGTTGGTTCTCCGGCATAATAAGTTATAACAATATCCCCCTCATAGATAAGTTTGCCGTTCTTATCCTTTAATCCGGTGCATTGTTCCCACTTTAAGCTATTAGGCAAAGTGTTTGCTAATCCTATACATTTGTTGTCGTATGTATAGTAATTCGCGTCTATAAGATTTTTATAGATAAATCTCCCCTCATAAAATGCCCTGAATAAAAATCTATCGTTCATTGTTCCTCACTTTCGCCGAGTGTAGCGTTGATACGGGTTAAAAGATGTTTAAATTCTATTTTTGAATTATCGCTTTCCAATTCACAAAAAATAAGTTCGCTATGATACTCTAACTCCTCTTTGCATTCTTTCAGCAATCCTCGGAGCTTGTTGTTTTCAATGATAAGAACCGATTTTTTAACATCCAGTTCGTCAATATTACTTCCTAGACACTGTATTAGTTCTTCTCTTTTTTTTATCTTTTCTTTAAGCTCGGTAATCTCTTTTTTCAGCTCTTCAATATTTATGCTTTGCCGGTGGCATATATCCTGCCACTGAAAGAATTTTTTGAGGTATAACGCCTTATAATCAACAGTGGTGTCCATCTTTCCAAGTCCTTTGTTTGTTGGCTGCCATTTTAGTTTTGACAAGCGTTTTGATTTCCGGGTAACGTAACAGGTTGACGGCGGCAATGATAACGTCTGCCAGCTCTTCCTTTATTTTTTCAAGGTCTGACTGCAAGCCGGTCGCAATCAGCGTGTCTATCGCTGCGCAGTATTCGCTGATTTCTTCGCCGAGCTTCATCTCTTGGTCTTTTGCGGTAAACTCCGGGAACGTCTTTTCGTGCCATTCCTGAATGTCTTTGATTAACTCAATCATTCTGCACCTCCAGCTTGGCGGCAATGTAGTCTTTGACTTCGTTTGCCAAAAGGTAATTTTCCAAAACGAGATTGCGTTCGGCGAGGCTGTAAATCCGTACGACCATAATTGCGCCGATGACACCCAAGAGAAAATTAGCAAGGTGGGGCAGAATATGTAGAACTTTAAGGATGGTGCGTCTGCCCCGAAGATTAATTTTCATAGATAACCTCCACATATTTGATAAATTGTTGTAGCACGTTTCTTTCGCTTAATACCTCAACCGCGAATTTCGGGTCTTCCTTAATATCGCGGAGAAAATCGCGTACCGTTTCGCCGTCCTGATAAAACACAATATTGTCGCGGATAGCTTCCATAAGGTCGTATCCGGCTTTGACAATACGCTTTTTATGTTCGGCTTCCGCCTCGGCTTTCATCTTTTCAGCGAAAATTTTGGCATATAAAACCGCAGTGTTGGCGGGGTCTTTCCAAATGTTTGTCATATTTTGGGATACTCCTTTTTAATCAGCTCATTAATGTCGATTGCGGGGTCAGCGGCTACCTTTTCAAGCATTTTGCGGATAACCGGGCGGCGCTTCAGCAGAACCTCGGCGGCAATCTGGCGGTATTCCTCGGCACAGTCGGCGCAGCAGAAAACCTTTTGCGCGTGGTTGGTCTTAAACTCTTCAAGACATACCGGACAGGTGCGGGTATACAGATACCCGCTGTGCCGATGGCGGAGCTGATTGCGTCGGTTGCCTTCCTTTTTGCACTCTTCGGAGCAATAGCAAACATTCCGGTAGTTTTGGGGCGTAAATTCCTTGCCGCAGATTTTGCATTTATAAATCATGATTCTGCCTCCGAAAGTCAAATTGGTTCTGAAGCTCGGTGAATGACTGCTGTTTAAAGTCTTCGTCTATCCGCTCGGCCTCGGCCATATCGTAGTCGATGACGGGAGATGATTCATCTTGCTGGCTGGCAAATTCGGCGGTCTTTTGCGAGGCGACGGGAGCAGGAGAGGGAATATCCTGCATCTCGTCATCAAACAGGGCTTGAATTGTGCCGCTGACGTTGATTTTTGCCATGGCGATTTTTATTGCCTTGCGGACGCCGCATTTTAGGTACATATCGTTTTTAAAGTTCTTCCAAGCCGGGCTTTCGTTATTATACATCTTTTTGAGCGATGCTTGCCGTGATTTTTCCAGCTCTTCAAAAGAATAGGTATAAACTCGTTTATCCCCTTTGCAGGTGATATAAACGTAACAGCCGACAATCTCCTTGCGCGCAAAAGGGTCGGAACGTTCAATCGTGTAGGCGTCGCCGTCGGAAGCTTCGGTCATTTGAAATTTGTCGCCTGAAAAAATTAAACCGGCGTGAACATTCAATCCGTTTTGTTCGGCAATGTAAATAAGCCCTTTGTAAGACGGCTCGCAGGTGAGTTGTCCGCGGTTGTTGTAAAGGTAGTACAAATCGCGGGAATCGGTAGGAAGTCCCCATGCCAAAATGGAAGTGAATACCTGTTGCTTGGAGAGGGCGGAGCAGTTTTTGAAATGTTTGTCGCTGTCTTTTTCCTGCAAATCGTGCATAGATATTTTGTTGGCAAAGGCCAGCCCCTCGCGGCAGACATAATCGCGCGGATAACCGTATTGGTTGGCAAACAGGTCGACAAGCCCGCTTGTTTCAAAAAAGTCGGCGATTTTCTGAATCTGCGGCTCTTCCTTTATGGTAATTTCATTTGTCATTTTACTGCCCTCGTTAAAAGCGAACCGTTGGCGGAAAGGCGCACGGAGCCGCCGTCCATCGTGTAAAGTTCGCAAAGTTTATGGTCGTACATATATTTTTTCAGCAGGGTTTTGCGGAGCTTGTCCTGCTCGTTGTTATCCTTAATCACCTCGTTAAGCCCGATGTAGTCGTTCAAAAACTCGTACAGGGTTATGCCCTGAAATTCGTCTTGCGAGGTGGCAAGCTTGCGGGCATCGGGGTTTTGTTTGTAAACCGCCTGATAAATCTTGAAGTCCTGTTCGGCGAGCCGGGCGCACTTGTCGTTAATCTCAGGCGTGCGGTTTTCGGCGACGGCAGTTTCAAAGTGCCTGAGCGCGGAAAGGATGGTTGCCTGAATTTCCGGGATTTTGCCGTAGATGAAGTTGTCAACGCGGATTTCAAACAGGCGGTCGATTTCTTCGAATTGCCGTTGTTCTATCAAGGCGACAATCCGGCCGCGGTTAAACGGTGTGTCCGGTTCCAGCACCATGGAAGAGATAATTCCAGCCTCGCAGCCGCACAAAAGCATCTGATACTGGTTTTGAAAGATGTATTGCCACGGCAGGCCGTTGTAAAAAATATTTTCCCGCGCGGCTTTGAACGGGTTGACGGTTTTCTTTTCCCAAACAAGGCGTTTTGTCGTATGGGTTTTGCAGTTGACGTCAACAAAGCTGTCGTGCAGGCTTTCGGCATAACCGTCCGGGGAGCAAACGGCATACGGGGAAATGTCCGGCCTTTTGATAAAATCCTCGGTTCCCTGACAGGCAAAATCCGTATTGTCGCGCATTTTCCAGTCAAGATATTTTTCCATGGCGTGTCCGTAAATGGACAATTCGTCGGGCAGGGGCGGAATGCGGCAGCCGCGCTTGATTTTGTGGTACACCTGATAACCGGTGGAATACAGGTCTTCGGCAAGGAAATTAAGCGCCGGTTTTTCGCCCATCAGCTCCATCAGTTCCTTTTGCGGAACAAAAGACTTGACGACGGCGGCAATTTCCGATGCGCCAATGCCGCAGTTTTTTTCTTCCAGCCATTCGGGCGTGTTTTGCTTAAACTCGGTTTTGCCGATGTTAGCCAAAAGCTCGCGTTCCTTTTGGGCGAAAAAGTCGTCTTTGGTTATGTTCAATTCCAAAAGGAATTGTTTAAAGTCGACGTTTTTCATCCTTTGCAGGTAATTCCGACGCTGTTCGTCAACAAAATCCATGCCGCGATTGTAAAGGCCTTCGTCATGGATTTGGCGATGACATTCTTCGCACAGCGGCAGCAGATTGTTGACGTCATAGCGTAAAAGGTCAACGTTTCTGCGCACAATGTGGTGCATGTGCGCGGCTTGGTGGTTACAAGCCGGGTTGGCACACTTGCGCCCGATGCGAAGTTTCGGATACAGCCGGTCAAGCTTTTGTTCCCAGTTTGTCATTACTCACACCACCACATTAAAAAATGCATAACAAGAACGATGCTGCAAAGAACGATGCAATTCCAGCGAAAAAAGTTTGATTCCTCTTGTTCCAGACGGCGCAGTTTGGCGTTATATTTGGCATAGGCTTTTAATAAGCGCCCTGTTTCGGACAGGTTTTGGACACAAAGCTTATATAAAGCATCGTTTGTTGTTAATAAGCGCTTGTTTTCTGCTTCCAGCTCCGCTTTAGTCGTTTGTTTTGTCATTATCTATTTTCTCCATAAACTCAACAAGATCTATTATTTTAAAGGCGGAGGGGGCATCTTTTTTTATCTTAGCCAGCATGTAACCCAGATTTAAGGCATCCCCATTGACAAAAGATATGTTTTTAATTGTATCTCCCTCTTCCCAGCCGAAGACGCCGATGCGTAGTGGACATATTTTGGCGATTTCATCCAGATGGTGGTTTATGATTTTTTTCTTTTCTTCATTCATTATTTTTCCTTTCAGAGTAGGTGGGAGGGCGATAGGTTGGTTGGATGCCCTCCCTGTTAAGGCGGGAAAGTTTGGCGTGCTTATTTTTTTAGACTTTTTGCCGGCTCAGCCAGAGTCATTTGGCTCAAGTGTAAAAAAGCACTTTCCCTAACATTTGAGGGCGGCTGTCAGATGTTTTGCTTGCGGCGTCCTCGCGTGTTATGAAATGGTTTTACACTTATTATGTGTTAATGTCAACACAAAAAATGTGTTGAGTAAAATGTTTTGTGCATAAATAAAATAAGCCCCTTAATTCAGGGGCTTGTCTTTTTATGCCGTTAAATTTCGGATAAGTTTTGCAATTTCTTCCAGTTTATCAGCAATAAAATTGAGGGTTTGTTTGTAAATTTCCTCTTCCATTTGCGATTCCTTTTCAGGGAAACCTTAAACGCTAAGGCGGCGGAGCTGAAAACACCTCACAATTAGTGCCTGCTTATTCAATCTATTACACAGACTCCGCCAAGTAGCGTATTGTGAGTGAGTTTTTCAAGCTCGTCAAATATGTTATTTTATAATTTTTTATCGGTCAAGTTCTTTTTGTTTTATAAACCCAAAAAGAAATGAAAAGTATTGTTGTAATATTGATAATTCCCCAATTACTACGCGTGAAATATAACGGGAGAATCGGATTATAAATAATTGCCACGATTAACCAGCCGAAAAAATAGTATGGAATGTCTTTTTGCAGATAAAGGTAGTAAATGGCGGAAGTAGTTAAGAATATTCTCAAAAATTGATAATAGCCATAAGGGAGATTTAAAAAAGTCCCAGACAGTAGAAGTATAGATATATAGGAAAATTGTTTAATCATTCTTTACATTGTGCTCTAATTGTTTTAATTCATCAGGAGAACATAATATGTAAATGCTTCCGGCTAAATTTATTAAAATTCCAATAAAACTAAATATATATTTTATTTCACATTCCGTTTTATCGGTATAAGCTAAGTAAAAATATAAAATGGAAACAAGGAAGCTAATAAAATTTCCTGCAATAATCAAAATTAGTGGTAATCTGTTTTTTGTTTCAGTTGTTGAAGGGATAGTATAGCGGGCAATGTAGAAGAAAGCAACGGCAAAAATTACAGGTCTTGTTAAAAAATCAATCCAAGGCAAAGGTTGAAACAGTTTTGAGTTTGTATAGCATAATAATCCGGCGCCCATCCAAGATAAAGGAAGAAATAAAATCCAACGTAATATTTTCATCGTGGTTTTCCTAAAAACGTTCTAGTATATAACTCAATATATGTATTTGGGTTAGCTGGCTTTTTTTGTGTAAAGATTTACAACCATCGCTTGCATTTGTCCTTTTCTGTCTGTTGTATCAACTTTTGCAGCGCTTAAACAGATTTCAGCCATTTTCTGTCCGATGTTTTTGATTTCTTTTGGATTTTTGGACATACACTCATAAAAGACATTAAAGGCTGTTGAAATTATTTCTATAAATTTATTTTCGGATAAAGAAATGTCATCTGAAGATTTTGGGGCACAGTTACATTCAGATAGTGCTGAAATAATTTTTTTTAGGTTATTAGGAATAAGATCTGATACTGGTATACTTAGGACAGTAGAAAGGGACAGTATTTTATCAGGAGTTATTTCTCCGCCATTTTCTAAACGTTGAATGTGTTGTTGTGAACAGCCTATTTTTTCACCTAAGGCGGCTTGTGATAATCCTAAAGCCTCTCTACGTTCTTTGATTTTATTCATTTTTTTCTCCTAATACTTCCTCTAATTATTATGCACAAAAAAAGTGTGTTTGTAAAACACAAAATAGGTGTTGACATTAACACTTTATATGTGTAGCCTGCCTTTTAGGAGGTTTATAATGAAACTGAAAAATTTTTTAGATAAAAAAAGTATCTCTATTCAGCAAATGGCAACGGATTTAGAACTGCCATACGAATATATCAGGCGTTATGTTAATGAAAATAAAATTCCCCGTCCCGAAACGATGGCAAAGATTGTCGCTTATACGAAAGGCGAGGTAACTGCGAACGACTTTTACGGTATAGAGGAGAAAAGCGAGTGAGTAAACTTTTAATCCCTTTAAAACTGCCGTTTCTAGCTGTTCGAGAGCTGCTGATACTTGTGTTAAAGTATTGCTATGGCTGCACGGTTATTATTCCAAAAGACAAAGATAAAATGGGATATGAAAGGTACTGGCAGAGATGAGTGGGGAAAACCGGAAAATAATCGTTACCGATAGGGCGAACCGGCAGAAGGACGATTTTTATCAGACGCCCGAATGGGTAACGCGAGTGTTGCTGGGGTTTCATAAATTTGACGGCGAGATATGGGAACCGGCAGCGGGTCGCGGCGATATGGCGGAAGTTCTGAAAAAGGCCGGTTATGAAGTCTACGCCACGGATTTGGTGAATCGCGGCTATTGTCCGGCCGGGATAGATTTTTTGCTGGAAACCATGAGAGCGCAAAACATTGTTACCAACCCGCCGTTTAATCTGGCGTATGAGTTTATGGAAAAGGGGCTTGAATTGGCGGAGAGAAGCCTAGCCCTCTTGCTGCCGATACGTTATTTGTGCGGCAAAAAACGGGCGGAATTCTTTTTAAAACATCCTCCGGCAAAAATTATCGTAATCCCGAATAAGATTGACTTTCATGGGATGGGCAATCCGATGATGGAATTTGCATGGTATGTCTGGGATAAAGGGGCAGAGGGAACAAAAATTTATTGGGCGGAGTGGAAATGACGATTTTTGACGTACTTGGGAGAAGATAATGCGGTATATAGACCTTTTTTCGGGCATAGGCGGGTTTGCGCTGGGGCTGAGGCAGGCAGGGATAGAATTTGAAGAGCATTGGTTCTCCGAAATAGACAAGAACGCGATAAACATTTACAAAAAACATTTTCCAAACGCAAAGGAGCTGGGCGATGTGCGAGCAATTAGAGATTTTTCCGGGATTAAAGCCGACATTATCACTTTCGGATTTCCGTGCCAGGATTTGTCAGTTGCTGGCAAAAGGCGAGGTCTGGCCGGCGATAGAAGCGGTTTATTCTTTGAGGCGATGCGGATTATCAGAGAGCTTAAGCCTCAATATTTTATCTTTGAAAACGTCAAAGGTTTGCTTACAAATAACCGAGGAGCTGACTTTGTCCGATGTCTGCGGGAAATTGCCGACATTGGGCTATATGAGTGCGAGTGGCAGCTTGTTAATACAAGCTGGGTATTACCCCAAAATCGCGAGCGGGTTTACTTTGTCGGACATCTTGGAGGAAAATCCGGCGCAAAAGTATTTCCTCTCTCCTGTGGCAACAAAAAGGCTGATGGAATACAAGGACAATGTGCAAATTCCCTTACGTGCGACGGATATACAAAAATCAGACAAGCATCGTATGTTGTTGAAAGTCAACAGTCTCAGAAAGTCCGGCAAATAAACCGGACCGAAAAGAACCACCAGCAGGACAGGGTGTATTCTCCGGAGGGGATATGCCCTGCGTTAAACACGGTCGGCGGGGGTAATCTTGAGCCGAAAATTGTTGTTTATCCGCGCGGAAATAATAAAGGCGGGGTTAAAAATGTTTCAAACTGCCCGACAATAACCGGCAGTTCGTTTGAGTGTAATACATTCATCTGTCCCGTTCTGACGCCCGAGCGGGAAAATAAAAGGCAAAACGGGCGTCGGATAAAAGAAAACGGCGAGCCGTCCTTTACGCTGACAACCCAAGACAGGCACGGCGTTTTAACTGGACATATTTTCAAAGATTACGAAACAGGAGAATATTTCTATGACCCGTTAATACGAAAGCTTACGCCGCTTGAATGCGAACGTTTGCAGGGGTTTCCCGACGGGTGGACCGAATACGGCGCAGACGGCAGAAAGATGTCCGACAGCGCCAGATATAAAGCGCTGGGCAACACAGTTACGGTAAATTTTCCGAGAATGATAGGGGAGAAATTGAGATGAAAGACCGTTTTTTGTTTTTTGAAAACTTTAAAAAGATTGCTGACACTTTGCCTGATGATTTGAGGTTGAAATTTTATGACGCATTAACCGCCTATGTTTTTGATGATGAGGAACCGGAAGACCCTGTTATAAAAAGTTTGATAATTGCAATTAAGCCGAGTTTGGACAAAGAAGAAAAAAGAGGGGGCAATCATAATCCGGCAGGACAAAACCAGCACAGCAAGGATAAACAGAATAATATTGAGGTCAAAGTTGGTCAAAAAAACAACAGCTTAGGTCAAAAAGAGGTCAAAGTTGGTCAAAGTGGTCAATCCTTTCTTGAAACGGAAACAGGAAACAAGAAACAAAAAAATGATAATAATAAATTATTATCACAAAAAAAGTTTGTTCGACCAACCTGTGAAGAGGTAGCGGAATATTGCCGAGAGCGAAAGAATGATGTTAATCCTGAAAAGTTTGTGGATTTTTATGCCAGCAAGGGGTGGATGATAGGCAAAACACCAATGAAAGACTGGAAAGCTGCTGTCAGAACTTGGGAGCAAAGGCAAAGTAGCGACCCGCCGGAAATGAGCGCAGAGGAAAAGCGCAGGCAACAGGAACTGATTGATAAGATTTTTGGTGAGTGAGAATGAAAAACTACGAATTTAACAACTGGATTGAAAGCGTTAAGACGGCATTTCCGAAGTTTAACCCGACCGGGGAAATGCAGCTGGCCGGCTGGAAAGAGGCCTTGGGCGATGCAACGCTTGACGAGGCTAAAAGTGCTGTCGTGAAATACATTGCCGAAAACTCAAGCCGGTATGAACCGCAACCGAAAGACATCGCGGAAATCCTGAAAACAATCAAAAGCCAGCGGACACTGGCCTATCAGCCGCCGGGCGAACTGGTTGAGGATATGCCGGAGCGAAGATTCCACGAAGACATTGCGCTGGGGCGGTGCCGGCATAACCTGTACTGCTACCGGGATGCGGCGGTGCTGGTTAAATCCGGCGAGGCGACGGACTTTGACGAAGGGTTAAGGCTTTCGTGCCGCAAAAGAACCGCGGCAAGGGGAGAACAACCGCGTGATTTTGAATTTCCGAGCGATGAGGATTTACAGGCGGCCGGTCTGAAAGGCGTTAAGGCAAAATCCGGCGATTGCAAGCGAATACTGGAAAGCTTTATCCGCCAGTGGAGTATGCCGCGATGACAGAGACTAAGTGTTGCACAAAATGCGGGAGAGAGCTGCCGCTCTCCGAGTTTTCGCGACTGAAGGGAGGAAAAAACGGTTTACGTTCGCTCTGTAATGAATGTAATCGGGCGATAGTTAGAGCTTGGCAAAAAGCTAACAAAGAAAAGATTGCGAGATACCAACAGGAATATCGCGATAAACGCAAGCAAAAGATGAAAACCTTGGCAGCGAGGGAAAGAGAGGCGCGGCGCAAAGCTTTTGCAAAAGACGTCTTGGGGGGATATACGATTTACATTCTGAACTATCCGACCAACAAAGAGCGCAAGTACAACGCCGTCAGTACAGCCGGAGATGTTTTTAAAACCAACAGCAAGGCAGAATTTTTGCAGTTTGTGCAAGGATTATAAGGGGGCGAGATGGAAGAATATGTCAATAAGGAAGAGCTGAAACGGCGTGGATTTCAACGAGGGGACGACGGTATTTACAGAAAATTAACGGCTTTGGAGCGTTGTGAAGATGCGGGGTGGCTGGACTGGGGCGATAGCAGATTTTCCGCTTCTGACCGTAAAAGTGTTGGGGAGAGGTTTGCTGCTGATTACTTTCGCTCGCGAGTTGGTTCTGTGTCGGCGCTTAATCCCGAGAAAATCAGGGTCGACGGGAACGGAAAACAGATTACGCCGGAATATGTTGCCGCAGCCGAAAACAGGTATCGCAAAGCTTTGAAGTTAATTCCGGCAGGATGCAGGGGAATTGTCCGGCGCGTTTGCATTGATGATTGCGATTTCAGCCTTAAAAAGGGTTTGACCTGTTATGAGCGCAATAAAGAGCGTGTACACCAGGCAACGCTTTTATGCTTAGGTCTGGATGAACTTGGAAAATTTTATGCGGGGTTAAGGGAAATTTAAATCTTGCAAAAGTATGTTCTAAAAAAGAAAGAGGTGTTATGCGGTTTTTAATAGTTTTATTTTATTTTTTATTACCGGTTAGCAGTTATGCGGATGATGTCCAAATCTATTTTTCACCGTCCGTTCGTTGTGAAAATACTTTGATAGAGAGGATAGAAAATAGTAAAGAAAAAATTGATGCCGCAGTTTATGCAATTAACAACGAAGATATTGTCAAAGCATTAAAAAAAGCTTTTGACCGTGGTGTTAAGTTGCGTATTTTGACCGATAGGCTGCAAGCGTCCAATAAAAATTCCAAAGTTAAAGAATTAAAAGAATATGGTATAAATATTCGTGTGCATTCCCGATATAAGATAGAACATAACAAATTTGCGGTTTTTGACGGGGAAAGGGGGATGACCGGCTCTTACAACTGGACAGAACCGGCAACCAAGAAAAACAGCGAGAACTGTATGTTTTTTGAAGATGAGAAAGCTGTTAAGGAATATCAGGAGCGTTTTAATTATCTTTGGCAGATGAACACCAAGAGAAAATCTGACGAATGGTTTGAAAGGAATCTATAATGAAAGAACTATTATTCATCTTTGCTTTATGGCTGTCTTTTATTGAACCGGTAAACGCTGAAGTTCCTTATATGGCTGTATGTTCGGAAATGACAGGAAAACGTTTGGAAATTAAAGAAAATAAGCAAAATTTTACAGACGACAGGGTTCCCTATAAGGCAACTTATGTTTTTAATTATAAAGATTCTGTTATTTTAGATAATTATGATGGAAAATATACAATGCTTTCTTCTCTTTCTTCCGAGAATATTGTGGGAATTTGGCATGCGCCGCTCGGTGATGCACTTGTTACATTTTATCCCAAAGAAAATAAATTTGTTATGTCAAAGCATAGTTATCCCGGGGCTTTGGGCGTGATGGAAGGCGTGGATATATCTGCTTGGACAATGGTAGGAAATTGCGAATTTTATTGAGGTAATATGGATTATGAAGAAGTTTTGTTTGATATTAGCGGCTTGTTTGGTTCTGGCTGGGAATGCAAGAGCTGCGGGCTTTATGGATACCTTAGGGGCAGAGTGTGGGAGATTACTGTATTCATTAAATGAGTATGAGTTTCCAGCAACACATTCAGCTATTACTGAAAGAAATACACGATTTGATGCTCTAGAAAAGTGTATAGAACTTTATAAACAAAATGGCGGTAATATGGAAGAGCTAAATGCAAGATATATGATTGCTGTATCGTTAGGTAATTGTACACTTTGGGATTGTTTAGCAGGAGAAGCTACGGATGATAACAAAGTTGATAAATGTTATGAGATGCAAAGGATTACATTAAATGTAGCTTTAAAAAGCAGTCGTTGTGGTGCATATTCACAATATAAGGATATTTATCCAAAATGTGATATAATAGAAACATTGAAAGACGTTTGTGAAAACAAAACTGTTGACAAATAACTGATTATGTGTAAGGGTGGAAGCCTAAACGATATTGACGGTTTCCGCCCCGAAATGGCGATTTTCGCTATATGGCGGATGAGAGCAGGAAATATCCAATACCTGCCAGCCTATCAATATCGGCTTAGTGAGTCCGCCACCTCTCAAATTTGCGTGGCTTTTCTATAAAGGATATTGAAAATGGAAAATCAAACAGAAGAAACATTAAAAGAAACGTTGCGTTTTGTTCTGGCAAAACTCAAAGAGATTGTTGCAGTTTTGGAGGGCAAAAGCGATGAATGATATTAAGCAAAATGATTTAGTTACAATCAATGAAAATCGCCAGCCGGTTACCACCTCTTTAAAAATTGCCGAGGTGTTTGGCAAGAAACATAAAAACGTAATGCAAGCAATCAATAACATTATTGGCGATTTGCGCAACTTGGAAGACGGGGGTCGGCTTAATTTTCAGCCAACGTCCTATTATGACGTTCAGGGACGGGAGCAAAAGCAATACATCGTTACTCGCGACGGCTTTACTCTGCTGGCAATGGGATTTACCGGGAAAAAGGCATTAGAGTTTAAAATCCAGTACATAGCGGCATTTAACGCCATGGAGCAAGCACTAAAAAGCCAGGTTCCGGTTCCGCTGGATGCCAAGGCTATCGGCGGTATCGTCAAGAACTGCTGTGCGGTTGCGGTGCGCGAGGAGCTGGAGCGCGTGGCGACAGATATGGTTTATGCCGATAAATTTAAACAGCTGGCGAAAGCGGCGATTGCCGATGTTATCTTCAGCGAAGATTATTACGGCAGTTTGAAGAAGCTCATCAAGCCTTGGGTAAAAGACGCCGCGTGCGAGAGCTTGGGGCAATCTATTGATGCCTATATCAAGGCGGAGATGGACGAGCGGGTCAAGTATTTTGTGGAGTATGTGTTCAAAAACTATCCGAAGATGAGCCAAGGTATGAAAGAGTATCTGATAACCTATGGCATTGTCAATTACGGCAAGTTCAGCGAATATTCACGGGAAAAGGATTTTAAAGGGATTTGCGACACTGTTTCTCGGCAGGAGAGCAAAGACCCGACAGTCCGATATGCGGCGTAGTGAAAGAAACGGAAAGCCGGGAAACCGGCTTTTTTATTTTTTTGTTAAGCCATGATTAATAACTATTGGCTATATTTAGATTGACAAGAGCAAAGAATACTATTATTCTTAAGTAAAAGTTAAGATTTAGAGGTAAAAAATGAGCTTTTTTGATAATGTTGATTTATCTAACCTTCCGAAAAAAGTGCGAAATTCTAGAGTGCTAGCTGCTGTAATCGAAATTCGTTTTGCTTCGGGTATTAATGCAGAGAAGGTTGTGTGGCCATTGGCAGAGAAGTTGAAACAGCTTTATAATGAGCCACAAATGTTGCCCTCAGCATCTATTCCTCGTGAAATGCGACAAAAAGATAAAAAACTCCAAAATATTCCATTATATATTATGGAGCATAGAGAGACAGCGCTGGCAATATGTGTTGGCGATGGAACGCTTGGTTTGACGATCAGAGATTTTAAATATGATTCAAAAGATAGTTTTATCAAAAATTTTATGTATCTATATGATAATGTAAAAGGTATGATTTCAAACATACATCAACTTAATATACGTTATATAAATATGGTGGATAAAGCAGATATCAACCCTGAAAATTTTAATTTTAAATTTGAAATAAATAATAAGACAGTTTTAAATGTCCCTTGGCAATCTACATGTGAATTCGAGATTGATTCTAAAAAAGCTAAAGTTGTTATTTCAAATAATATCAAGTATGTATATAAAGATAAAACTGGTAGTAAGAAGAATGAAACAGAGGCTCTGGTTTTAGATATTGATGTTGTTAAGAAAATGGACAATTTTGAGGATGGTAAAATTGAGAACATTATTAGAGATGCTCAGTTAACGGCTAAAAAGATATTTTTTGGTTTGTGTTCTAAAAAGTATATTGAGAATGTATTAGTACCAGTGGAGTTATAATATGTCCGATAATTTAATGTTTCGGGTATATCATAGTGGGTATAGTCCTGATTTTATTTACTCTAGAGACATTTCTCCAGCTGCAGGAGATTTTCCTGAATTGTATAATATATACTGTAATAAGGGAGGAAATATCGGCTTTGCAAAGTATTGGAAAGTGTTTCAGAAGAACCAGGAACTTTACGAGGTTTATCAAAAATTTTTTAATGTAGCATTTGATAATAATCCGAATGTTTTAGATATGCACGAAAATGATATTGTAGGGTATACATTTGAAGCATTATCGGAAGAAAAGGAATATATTATTAATAAATTTCAACAATTAAAAAATAAAAGCGAAAATCATGCTTATCTTTGTCGCCGATTAGATGTATTGCTTTCAGACGATGAAGAAGAGGATGAAAATGCATTTTCTGTACTTTCTTTTGAACAGTTATATCAATTTGCCCAATATCCGGATTTTGACAAGTTAGATGTTTCTCTGCAAATTGATTCATCTGGGCAAGCTTGTCTGCAGAAAACTTTTCATGATAGCTATATGTTTTTAAAATTTAAAGATGATGGCAGTGTCTTTTATAGAATAGTTTCTGCTGCATCGGGAAGTATATTATGCGAAAAAGGGACTTTTGATGACTTCTTTAGAGATATCAGAAAATATCCAATTGGTGTCTGAAAAAAATGGATGTCTGGGGTACATCTTACAAGATGATGAGCATTTTGTCCGTTATCTTCGGCCCAAGTGGTGGGACGAAGAGAAAAAAGAATTGAATTATGAAAAAGCTTTTGTCTTGCGTGCTAATGAAGATTATGTGTCTTGTAATTGGTACGAGTATCATAATAATATACTAAAAGTGATTGATGATATAAGGAATAAATTTGATTGTAGTTCCAAAGGAAGATTTGCATATCTATCTGTAAAAGATTTCAAAAATATAGCAAATGCGTTTTTAATTGATTTTTATATACAGGGGGTATCATCAAAAGATTCTCACAGTGGTATTTTTGGAATTGGCGAAAATATTGATTTTCAGAAAACGGTATGTGAGTTTGTTGCGGAAAAGATTAAAAATGATAGTAGAATTTTAAACTCAGATACCGAGCGATATAATTTAGTGGGGGCAGCAGAAATATTACCATTTTGAAATAAACACCTTGATTTCAAATATTAGAAAAATCCACATCCTGAAAATAACGCTTGACATATCAAATGAGTGGTGATAAAAATCACTACAATGGAAGACGTGGCTCTGGAGAGTTGCGTCTTTTTTGTTGAATGTTCATTAACTCGCCGCCCGTGGCTTTTGCTTCGGGCGGTTTTTTGTAGCAAGTTGGGAAAACGGCGAATGCTGACGGCCAAACAAGAAAAATTTTGTCAGGGAGTTGCAAAGGGGCTTAATTATTCTGACGCATACCGCGAGGCCTATAATGCCGGTAAAATGAAACCTGAGACGGTAAATCGCACGGCGGCAGAATTGATGGGCAACCGCAAGATTACCGCAAGAATTGACGAGCTTAGAGCCGAAACCACGGAAGAAATCAAATATACGGTTGAGGACAGTTTCCGCAAACTCTCGGAAATCCAAGCGCTGGCGATGAAAAATAAAAAGCTGTCGGATGCGATTAAGGCCGAAGAGCTGAAGGGAAAACTCAAGGGGCTTTATGTGGAGAAGAGGGAAATTTCGGGCGGTTTAGACCTGACGCCGTTTAAGATTGACGTGGTTGAGTAAGTTTTGAATGAAGATAATATTTGATGTACCGTGCGAATTGGCGCGCGCTAGTGGCATATACAAAATTTCTAACAGTTTAGATGAAAAGGTGTATGTCGGAAGAACAAAAGATTTTAAGAAAAGGTTCCTAAAACATAAGGAATCTTTTTTTTATTTAAACGGGAAAATAAAACGCTTTGTGGAAAGAAATCCAGACGCCGTTTTTACATTTAGTATTTTAGAAGTTACAAATCAAATTAAAAAGGCTGAGGAATTTTGGATAGATAGGTTAAAGTCTGTTGAAAAAGGGTTTAATAAATTCCATACGGACGAGGAATTTTCACGGTTTAATGATGGTTGCGTATATCGTTTTGGCGTGAATTTGAAGAAACTGGCACAAAAACGCAAAAGAGAATTAAAAAAAATCTCAGAAAAACAAAAAGAGACGGAAGCTTTATTAAAAAAACAAAAGGAAGTGGAAGTCTTACAGAAAAAGGGAAAAAAGCAAAAGGACAAACTCGCTAAAAGAAAACTTGCGGTGATTAACAAAAAATATGATTTGGGCGTTATCATCATAAACGGGGAAAAATACAATTTGTTAGGCAATAAAATACGCTAATGAAAGTTTATAAAAAATTTGCCCCGCTGTTGAATATGGCGAGCGGAAAGTATGACACGTTTGTTTTTACCGGCGGGCGCGGTTCGATGAAAACCGGGACGGCGGTTCGGGCGGTGTTGACAGAGATGATGCGGCGAAAAGTGCGTGTGGTGTGCTTTCGCGAAACCAAAACCAGTCAGAAGTCCAGCCTTATCGTTGAATTTCAGGAGTTGATTGAGGGGGAATTTAAGGGACGGGGATTTGTTGCCAACTCGGAAAAGGTTACAAATATCATCACCGGGGCAGAAGTTACGTTTTTAGGACTGAAAGACAGCAACCGCAATGCCAGAGAAGCCATCAAGGGCTTGGGGCAGGTGGACATCTGGCTGATTGACGAGGCGCAGGCGGTAACGGAGCCGGTATGGGGCGTTTTGCTGAAGACCATCCGCAAGGAAGGCGTTCGGCTGATTGTCATTTATAACCGGATAGAAGAAGACCTGCCGGTGGAAAAGGCGCTGTTTCTCGATTATGAGAATATGGCGGCGCCGGAAAAGACTTATTTTGCCGAAGTCAATTATCCGGAGCTGGTTCATCTCGGAATTTTGGGAGAGAAATTTCTGAGCTATGCGGAACTGGTTAAGCAGAACAAGCCCGACGAATACGAGCGCGACTACCTGAATAAGCCCAAGGGGGCGAACGTGGCGCGGGTGGTGCCGTACTGGAGCAAAGAGAACATAAACGAAGATATCCGCTATTGTCCGGATTTGGACATATACTGGAGTTTGGACTTTAACGTCAACCCGGCAATGAGCACGCTGGCGCACCGCGACGGGAAAAAGTTTTTTTATTTTGATGAGATTGTCATTAATAATTGCATCACTCAGGACGTGGCGGACGAGTTTATGCGGCGTTATCCGCCGGAGGAGTTCAAAGGCGTGGTGCAGATATGCGGCGATGCGTCAGGCAAATACCGCAAGACACAGAGCCGGTATTCGGACTATGCGATTATTGTCAATTCGCTGGCTAAAAACGGCTATCGCTGGAATTTGAACGTCCGGCGCTTCAATCCGGCGATTATGGCGCGGGTCAACGCGTTTAACCGCCTGGTATTTTCAGACGCGGGCGAGCGCAATATTCTGGTTCATCCGCGCTGCGAATGGCTGATATACAATATGAAGAACCTCAAGTTCAAAGAGGGAACCAGCATTATTGATGCGCCGACGCCGTCGCAGATTGCCGAGGACGACAAGAAACTGTATCTGGGGCATATATTCGACGCGGCAAGCTATATGGCGGAATATTTTTATCCGATAGTCCGGGAATAAGCCCCGGGCGGATTGAGAGTGCAAACCGGCGGCCGGGTGTGCCGGAGGGTAACAGGAAAAGGGACAAGAACAGTATGTTTGAATTTATGTTGGAGAAGGAACAGAAGCCGAGACGGCTCTCGGACGCCGAGGCAAACAAAACCGCGGCGGACATCGGCAGCCTGTGGAAGACGTGGGACGATGCGCGCGCCAAGCAAAAGGCGATAGCGGAACGCCTGAGGCCGGAAATCTATCTGGACGAGAGGGAGCGACAGGTTACGGATGCTGCCGACGAATGGAAGTCCGACGTCCACCTCAACAAGATTTATTCCTTAAACCAGACGCAGCAGGCGTATATCTGGGACAACATCTATTCCGACATCGACCATTTGTTTGACGTGGAAGGGGCGGACGAGATTTCGGAGGAAACGGCTGCGGCGCAGAAGTCCAACCTTGTTAATATTCTGACAAAAATCGGCATTCAGCGCAAGCTTGATGCTGGAATTGAGTATTGGGGAGCGGTCGGGGAAGTATGCCTGTTCGTTTCCTGGAAGACGGTTTACCGGCAAATCCGGCGGCGGCTGGATATGATGGGAGCGGACGGCTTGTTGTACAGGACGGGTGCGTACGGGATATTTAACGAAGAGGTTTACAACGGCGCCAACGTGGAAGCGATTGACCCGCTGAATTTGGTCTGGGACCCGAAAGTCAGTCCCGAAGATGCGGAAAAGTTCAATGCCTGCGGCAAAATCATCAAGTCTTGGGAAACATACGACGCAATAGCCTTAAACAAGTATTACCGGTTATCTAAAGGCGAGCTTGAGGCAATTAAAACCGAACTGAACCGGGACAATCGCGACGAGGACGAACCGGAAGGCGATAAGTCCGACCTGATTTTTGACGGCAATCGGGTTGAGGTTCTGCAATACTGGGGAAATTTTACGCTTGACGACGGGACGGTGCTGCGCAACTGGCACGCGGTAGCCGTGGGGCGGAAATATCTGGCAGTGTTTGAGCCGAACCGCTGGGTTATCAATCCGATAATCAACTGCGCGACGCTCCGGGATGCGGGCAACAAGCGCGGCATACCGGAACTGTGGTCGATTTATGACATCTGCAAAGAGCAGGAAAAGAAAGTCAACCTGCAAAACGACGCGCAGGCACTGAATTTAAACCAGCCATGCTATGCGCCGAAGGATTTTTTCAAAGAGGACAAAATCAGGCTGTTTCCGGGCAAGGTCGTTACTTATAAAGAAGGATTTGAAGACCCGAACGCCATTATCAAAATGCAGTTTCCGCTCATTTCCAACGAGCAGATTATAGAATATTACGACACGACGGCGTCAAGCGTTTCGGGGATATTCCCCAATATGCAGGGGCAAGACGAAGTCAAGGACGCAACGGCAACCGAAATCAAGGTCAAGGTGCAGGGGCAGACGACGAGACTGTCCAAGATTCTGGATACGATAAAACAGAATGCGATAGTGCCGATGGTGGAAAAAGTGGCCGATTTGGAAGCGAATATGAAAACCGGCGACGAGCTTTTGTATATGAATACCGGGCGGGGGCGCACCAGCCTTATTATCGGCGATACGGTGCGGCAGGGGCATTATGAATACAAATATACCGACAATACCGGCCTTCAGAAAAAACTGGTGCAGAACCAGACGATGACGCAGATTCTGGGGCCGGTGTGGAACGACCCGCAGGTGGTCTTGAAGAAAGAAGATATTGTCCGCGACGCTTTAATCAACGCGGGCATAGAGAATGCCGAAAAATATTTCGGCGAAAGCAATCCGCAGCAGGCGATACCGGCGCTGACGCCGCCGCCTGACGGAGTAACCTTTAACCAAGGAGAAGACGATGGACAACAACCGTTTGGCGCTGCTTAACGAGGCGGTGCAGTCAGAAGCGGGGCAAAGGCTTTTGGCCTATATGCAGGAGGTTATGGTTGAAACCGCGGCCGCCGGCAAATCCAACGCCGAGTGGGTTAAGGGAATGGGGATGCTGATTTCCCGCGTTAAGGGAATCGGGCAGGAATTTGAAAAAGAACGTAACAAAGGAAGGAATTAGTTATGGCTGAAGAATCAACACCTTTGCCGGATACCGGCGCAGAAGACACTTCCGCGGTTTTGGAAAATGCCGACACTTCGCAGAGCGAACCGGCAAAAACGGCGGAACCGGAAGCGCAGAACGGCGAAGCTGAAACGGAAGCGTCAGGCGGCACCTCCGCGGCAGACGGGCAGGAAACCGGCGCAAACGGGGAAGATACCGCCGAAAAATTGATTTTCGGAAAATATAAGTCGCTTGAAGATGCCGAAAAAGGCTACAAGGAAGCGGAAAAGGCGATTACCCGCTCGGCTGAGCTTGAGAAGCGCTTAAAGGCTTATCAGGAAAGGGAAGAGCAGGAAAGCCGGGCACGGCAGGACGCGGCACGGAAACTCGGTTTTAATGATGCCGAAGAGCAGCGGCTGGACTGGGAAGTCAAGAACTTTGAGTTTGCCCGCTGCGTGGAAGCGCTGGGAGCGACGCTTGAGGGCGAGAAGTATACGGAAGCTTACAATGCGCTGGCGCGTTACCGGGCGACGCTCAATCCGCGCGAACTGGCGGCGGCAAAGGCGTGTTTTGCACCGGAAACGATTGCCGAAATTGCGGGGCAGGTTGCCTTGTACCGCAATCAGGCGGCCGGAGAGTACCAAAACCGCGTACAGACGCAGCGTCTGGCGGAGGTCAAGACGAGAGTGGCGGCTTTTGCCAAGGAAACCGGCGATTGGCTTAATCCGAAAGAGCGGCAGGACATCGTCGGCATGGCTGTGAACCTGGCAGGCTCCGACGTTGACCTGAACAAGGTGCGCGAGCTTGTGGACGCCGTAGAGGCGTATGCCGTGAAAAGGTATCAGGAAAAAACGAAAATCGAAGCTGAAAACCAGCAGTTGCAGGGCAGCCTTCAGGCTCCGGCATCCGGCGGTACGGCACCTGCGGGCGAGAAATGGATTACCCGCGAGGAATACAACCGGATGAGCGAAGAGCAGTTTGAGGCCAACCGCGACAAAATAGAACGGCAGATTCTTCTGGAGCGGCAGGGGAAACTTAAGCCGATGCTTACTTAAACCATACGAGCCGCGCCGGTTCTTGGCGAAACCGTTAAAGGGTTTGACGCTCAGGTGTGTTGAACCGTTAAAGGGCTTGACGCTCAGGCAGGCGGGGCTTTTTTTTATGAAAGGTGAAAAATCATGTCTACAAATGCGGAAACGCTGGAAAGGCAGATGCCGAAACTTATTCCCGAAATTTGGTCTCTGTCATTAAACAAAAAGCTGGACAAGTCCGGCGTCGGGATGAAAATCGTCAACAAAATTTATGAAAAAGACATCAAAAATTTTGGCGATACGGTCAATATCGGCGAGTTGGGAGACGTTACGGTTTCCGACTATTCGGAAGACGCGAGCGACGGGGGCGTTACCTATCAGCGCGTTGATGCGACGAGCCAGCAGCTGAAACTCGACCAAAGCAAGTCTTTCGGCATTTTTTTGAGCGATATCACACAAAAGCAGTCCAACATCAAGGAATTGCAGGCAAAATTTGAGGAACGCGCGAGAACGGCGATTGACCTGGTCAAGGATACGTTCATTTTGGGCGCTTTTTCCGAAATTCCGGCTGACAACAAGCAGGGTGCGTCGACAGCGATTGTGCTGACGCCGGACAATGCCTACAAATGCCTGGTCTGGCTCTCCAAAACGCTCAAAAACAACAATGCGGTTCAGGTCAGAAACGACCAAGTTTACAAGACTAATCAGGCGGCGGGCGCGCCGTTGCCGTGGTGTGTCATCAACCCGGACGTTGAGGCGATTATCCGTCAGGCTCCGGAATTTATCCATGCCACGCAGGCAGGCGACAGGCTGCTGCGCGAAGGGTCTATCGGCACGATTGCGGGGCTGGATGTTCTGGTCTGCACCAACCTGCCGACGACGTCAAAGAAAGTCAACATCATGGCCGGAATCAACGAAGCGATTGCGTATGCGGGCAACATCTCCAAGGTGGAAAGCATGCGCGACGACAAGTTTTTCGGCGACAATGTCCGCGGGCTTTATGTTTACGGCAAAAAGGTCGTTTTGCCGAAAGCTCTGGCCGGCATGGTTGTCGATGTTACGGCGGCCGATACGCTGGTGGAAGCAACATCCGGAGTTGGCGGTTAAGGACGGGGAGGGAAACCTCCCCTTTGTTTTGGGAGAGAATGACAATGAGAGCAGAAGACAAGATTTTGGGGCGTCCGCAGAAAACGGAAAAAGCAGAAACGGCGGCAACCGACTATTTTACGCGGGAAAACGTCTGGAAAGTGGAAAAAAAAGACTGCGGTACTTCGGAATTTGACGGTGTGATGGTTCACGAAATGCTGGACGCTGCGGGAAAAAAAGCAGTGCGTTCCGGTACAAAGGAGCTGGAATACAACGGGTTCAAATTTAAGCTGGTCAGATAGACGGGGCTTTTTCGGTATTGTTCCAACGTTGGAACAAGGGAAAAGGAAGTTAGGCGATGAAGACTTTTTATGACATTATTCAGGACGTTTCCAACCTGCGCTGGTCGATTGACGACCCGGAACCGGAGAGTTTTGCCGAAACCAGCCGAGCGGTAAAGCTGGCGATACCGCAGGCGCATTCGTATATCTGGGGGCTGGCGGATTTCCCGTTCAAAAAGAAGAAAAAGGGTATTGCGGTACAGCCGGGGATGCCGACGGTGCTGGCACCCGAGGGGAATATCGTCAATGTCCGGATTGACGGGAACGGGGAATATCTTATTCCGGTACAGGCGGAGGAGGCGGAACTGTGGGAAGAAAAGAAAGGCGAACCGCGGTATTTCTGGGTAGAATTTACAGACCAGGGCGCGGCAATCAGCCTCTATCCGGTGCCGGACAAAGCCCTGACGCTGATTGTGCGCTATGAAACCAATTTTAAGGCGAGAGACAGCTCGGGGAACGTAAAGTTTAACCTGGAGGCAATGGGCGACGTGCTGAACCTGCCGAATGACCGCTCAATTGAGGATTTGTATTTGCACTGCCTTTACACGAAGTCCATGGTGTATCTGATAGCGGACGAAACTGATGAAAACTATGTCCCTTACCAGCGGGAGTTTGAAGAGGCGTATCGGAACCTTTTGAACCTGACCGGGATTAAACGCGAAACGAGGCTGGTTATCTGACCGGCGGACGATTTTTTTTTGAAAAGGCAAGCGTATGCAGAATTTATTTATTCAAAATTTTCGCGGCGTCCGCAGGGTTAATCCGGTAGTGGATGTGCAGGCCGAAGGTATTATTTCGGCGGTGAGCTGCGTCAATACGGAGCTGAAATACACCGAAAACGGTGCCAATGTGGGCATATTCACGGCGCAAGGCAACAAGGCCGTTGCCGATTTGGGGAAGAACGTCATAAGGCAGTTTGAGAGCGTGCAGGGCGGTGTTTCCTACTGGTTTGTTTATGCCGAAGACGGCGAACAGGGGTATTTGTACCGTTACAATCCGACAGAGGGCAGCTTTACGTTGATGAAGGACGGATTCAGCGTAACCGGCGTATGCAACGGGATTACGATTGCGCAGGGGTTTTACGACTGGTTTGTGTTTACCAACGGTGCGGACGACTATGTCGGCGTTTCCATGCAGCAGGAAAACGAAAGCGAGCGGGTTAAGGAACTCGGCGCGGTTGATGCCGAGGGGAGGGACATTCGCGGGCTGGGGCTGGAAGCATACGACGGGCGTCTGGCGACGATGTGCGAAAACCGGGTACACTGGTCTAAGGTTTCAGATATTTTTGACTGGAAATCCAGCGACCCGGACGTAACGACAAACCCGGCGTATCAGGAATTTGACCGCAACGTTACCGCGATAATTTATTATAACGGCATGCTGATAGCGTTTACCAACGAATATTCGACTTATTTCAAGGGCAACCCGGGTGATGCGGCGAATTTTGAACGGGGCGGCGCTTCCGGCGGCGGCTGTCCGTCGTTTCAAAGCGTGATTAAGTTTGACAACAAGCTGTTTTATTATGACAATGAGGCTAAAAACGTTTTTGCCTATTATCTTTTGGACAGCGGGCAGACCAGGCCGACAGCGGGGCTGGCTGATAATGTGATTGACTTTTTTGATACCGTGGACAGGGCACGTTTTAACGAGATTGAAGTGGTGAGCCTTGTTGCGGGCGAAAGGAGCGAAATTTGGTTTAAGCTGCCGTATGCAAATCGGAACGGGATTTTGATTTATGATTATCTGAAAGGCGAGTGGATTGAACGCCGGGCACAGGACGATATCCGCGGGCTTGCGGTTATCAGCGGGGCGATGTATTCGGCAAGCGGGACGAAGATTTTGAAAGAATATGTCGGCAATACGTTTGACGGGGCGTATATTGCGGCGGAATACAAGATGAACATCATTAACGTCAGTTCGGATTCCAACCTTAAGATACTGAAAATGCCGCTTATCATAACGCTGGATTTTGACTACGACAATGATTTTTACATTGAGTTTATCTATAACGACCGGCAGGACAAAAGCCGTATCAAACGAGTGATAAAAATCCCCAAAGAGTATCTTATCTGGGCAAAAAACAAGGACGATGAAGACGGCGGGTTTTGGGCTGCGGACAAGGACGACGAGCAGGGCGGAATATGGTGCCCGGACAACAAAAACAACGTCATGTTCAACCTGTTCGGGGTTTTGCCGTTCAAACAGCTGCAAATCCGCATTTTTACCAAAGAGGCGCCGCAGGAGTTCGGCATCAAGCGCCTGGAGCTGAAACGGGTCAAATTCAAGACGAAGACAATCGGATGACAGCGATATTGGTTGCAAAAGAAAGTCCGTTTTTTGACCGGGACAGGGCGCAGGCGCTGTTTGAAGAAAACAGGGAGAATTTGGACGACAGGGACGGATTTGATGCGCTGGTCAGTGCGGGGCGGTTTTACAATGTTTATGACAACGGGTACGTCGGTTCGGTTTTTGCCTATGAGAGTTCGGACGGAAAAGTCTGGCTCGGCGGATATGCGGTGCGGCACCGGCATCGTGCCTGCATTGATGCGGTAAAACGGGTGGCGGGAGAATTTGACGAAGTTTATGCCGAAACGCGGCACAAAACGGCGGTAATCTGCCTTTTGCGGGCAGGTTTTAAATGGTTTGACAAAGAAAAAGGCATTTTAAGGAGAAAAAGAGATGAGCAGCAGCAAGCCTAAATCGCAGACGGTCAGCACCGGCGGCTTATACGGGAGTTCGACGACCAACAAGCACGGGACGACATATAATCCGTCGCAGTTTGAAACGCAGCTCGTGAACCAGACGACGGCGGCAATTCCGCAGTATCTGGAACAGCTGATTAACCCGAGTTATGACAGCGAAGTTTTCAAGGCACAGACGGCGCAGAGGAACAGGCTGGCAAACCAGAGCTTCGAAAATAATCTGATTAACCCGCTGGCAAGCCGGGGACTGACGCGCGGCAGTTCGGTCAACCAGCTTTCCGGACAGTTTGCCAATAAGCTGGCCGATGCCGAGGTTGCAGCCATGGCGAACGAGGATGCGCGGGTGCAGAATATCTTAAACAGCCTGCTTACGACATATCAGGTTCCGTATAACATTATGACCGGACTGAACAGCCAAAGCCAGGGATTGTACGGCAATCAGCAGCAGAGCGATAACGGTCTGTTTGGCGGAATTGCCGGGGCTGTTGGAAACATTGCCGGTTCGGACTGGTTCGGGGATGCGTTGAAGACTGCCGCCAAAGCGGGACTGGGTTATGTAATGGGCGGTCCGGCAGGGGCAGCGGCGGGAGCCGGAAGCTCGCTTTTGGGGTAAAATCAAAGGGCGGAAGCCGAAACCGCCGCCCCGCTTATCTATCGTCTGATAGATAAGAAAAGTCGGAATTTCCGAATAATGATAATAATTCTTATTTTCATTATTATACCTTTCAATAATATTGAAAGGGGAAAACCACGCTGTTTTAACTTGACAAACAAGAAAAAACATGCTATCTTCAACCTAGGAAACAGGTTAAAGATTGGTTTTAACCCCTTTCTAGTTGAAGTAAAAAGCCAGCGGTGCAACGCTGGCTTTGCTTTTATAGCAAAAGGAAAATGAAAAGTCAAAGCAAAAAAGGGGTGGTTTTAACGTTATATTGGCTTAGAAAACTATTATTGACTTTTGTTATTTTTATGCTTATAATAACAACCGTAAGAGGGAAGTTATAGTCCAACTTCTTTCCTAGTGGAAAAAACCAGTTGTTCGCGCAACTGGTTTTTCTTTTATATAAGATTCGTTTTTAAAGTCAAGCTCCGGGAAACGGGGCTTTTTTTGTGGGAAAAGCTATGGTAAACGAAAGAGTTTTTAAGATTGCCGAAACAGGGCAGATTCCGGCTAACGACCCGGTTTCCAACATTATGAGCCAAGTGGAAATCAAACAGGATGGTGAACCGGGGCTGTGGGGTAGTTTCAAGAAATGGGCTGGTTCCAAAGGCGGCAGAATGACGCTCGGGGGATTAGGGACAGCTTTGGGCGTCGGGCTTTCCGGCGGCGATTTCAGGGATGCGCTCGGATATGGCGTCATCGGTGCGGGGAATACCGCCAAGACGATGTATCGCAACGAACAGGATGCTAAGCATTGGGCAGACCGCGAGGCGCAGAGAAACCTTTATTGGCAAAATTATGAGGCGGGGCGGCGGTTACAGAGAGAATTACAAAACGAGAGAATTGAGGCGCAAAAAGAGCAGACGGCGGCACAATATCAAAACGCCTTAAACCAGCTGGCAGCGCAATATCAATATAATCAGATGGAGCAGGACGCGGCGGATGCACGGGCGGAGAAACGGCTTAAAGCGGCATTGTCCTTATTGCCGGAAAATATGCGCAATCAGGTGTGGTTGAAAGCAAACGGAATAGATTATACCCCGATGGATGGATGGCACTATGATATTATGAACGGGACGCCGGAAGAACAGCAGGCAGCGGTTGAGAAGATGAAAAACTACAATCAGCTTATGCAGGGACTGGAACCGCCTTTAAGTTTGGGAGATTATGCAGGTATTGCCGATAAAGCCGGGCTGACGCTGGATGCGGCAGCATTGAACAAAGGACAGGCCATTTTTGCTGAAAAACCGAAAAATCTGCCAGATGACGCACAGATGATAAATTATTATATCAGCAAGGGATACTCGCCCGATGAAGCGCGGCAATATGTCGGGGCGTTGTCGCCAGCAGAAAAAACAAAAGAGGCATTAAATCTGTCCAGAGGACAGGCGCTTATTGATAGGGGGACGCATGCTGCAAATGCTGGGGTTGATTTCAATTATGGACAGCGGGCAGCTAACGCCCAGACCGGGAGAGACATGTATATGGCCGATTATAAAGCGCAGATTGCCGAGGAAAAAGCAAATAATGATATAATGCGCAGTGCAATATTGGAATTGTTTAAAAATGGCCTTTCAGATAAGGAGCAAAAGCAAATACAAGCCTATGCCAGATTTAACAATATTTCTGAAGACGAAGCTACTGCGCGGCTTATGGACGCTATTATACAAAAGCAAATAGCAGAAACAGAGAAAGCGCAGAAGGAAGCCGCGGTTGTGGGAAGACCGTCGTTTGGTGAGCTTCAAACCGGCGTAAACAATCAGACAATCAGCGCCGATACGGCAAACGAGGCGTATGGCGGAAATTATTTTCAAAATAAGCCGGAAAACAGTTCATTTAATACAGAGCAACAGAAACAATTAGCCAAAGATAAAGATGAATACAGAAATATGGTTTCCAAGCTTCCGGAATTGAAAGAGACAGTAAAAAGGCTTAATGAGTTGGCTGACAAGGCAACATTTACTTATGCCGGACAGGCAAAGGACTTTTTGCAAAAACAGGCCTTTGGCAAAACGACGGAAGGGGCAAAAGCCAGAGAAGAGTACACAGCAATTGTCAATAATCAAATTTTGCCGTTGCTTCGCGATACGTTTGGGGCGCAGTTTACCGAGAGAGAAGGGGAACAGTTGCGCCAGACTTTGGGTAATGTTGATGCAACGCCGGAACAGAAAAAAGCCATTTTAAATTCGTTTATTGCACAAAAAGAAGCCGATATTACCAGCAAAGCGCGAAAAATAGCTTCTTATGGCGACAGCGACCCGCTGGGGATTTTATAGGAGAAAGAGATGAACATCAAAGAAATCAGGGAAAAATATCCGCAGTATGGCAACATCAGCGATAAGGAACTGGCGGAACGGTTGCACCAAAAATATTATAAAGATATGGATTTTGCAGATTTTTCTCAGCGCATCGGTTATAAGGCACCGGTGCAAAACACGCCTTTGCCGCCGCTTTCTCCGGAACTGCGGGCACAACCACGCGGAAATTACTGGCAGGGCGTGCCGTCAGCGTTTGGCGAGGGTTTTGAGCAGGGGCTTTTGAGCGGTACGGAATCGGCGCTTAACGGAGCAACGCTCGGCGGGTATGGCTGGCTTAATCGCAAATTAGGCGGCGAAATGGACAAACGCCGTCAGGAATTGCAAGCTTTGGCCGGGAACGAGGGCTTGGGCAGTCTGAACCTGACAGCAGATTTTGCGGCCGGGTTAGGCGGCGGGTTAGGCGGTGTTCCGCGGGCCACGGCAGCTTTGGGAAGCCGTCTGCTGGGTTCGCGTTTGTGGAGTTTGCCGGCGTATGCGGCAAGCGGGGCGGCAGATGCTGGGATTATGTCGGCTTTTGACAATGATTTTACAAACTCGGAAGCAATTACTCAGGACGCTCTGGAGGGTGGATTGATGGGGGGCTTACTGGGAACAGCCGGAAATATGGCTCTAAAACCGCTAAGCAAGGTATTTTCCGCCAAAGAGCTTACCAAAGGTAAAAAGGGCGGGTTAAACAACGTGGTGGACAATCCTGACGCAGTCAAGATTGTGCGGCGTGGAATCGGCGCAAGCGACAATGTGGCGCAGGAGTTTATGAACAAAGTACCGGCAGCAGCGAGGAGAATTAACAGCGAAACGGCGGATATGATAAACAATTCGCTCAACCGCCGGATAGATGTGCCGCGAACCGTTGCCAGCCAAAAACAGAAGTACCGCGATTTTATGGAAGCCAACGCGGGGAATGAAGTGTTGGACTTTTCGGAACTGCTGCCTGAGGTACACAGATATAGAGGAAAAGATAATTTATCTGTGCTCAAAAGTATACGACGCAATCTACAGAAAACAGAACCAGAGTTTAAGTTTAGACTTGATGAACAGGGGAATTATGACTATCCGCATTTCTTGAAAGATAGTCAAAGACAGCAGTATGTTCATTCTTTGGCTAGTACATATAGATTTCCTGATAAAATAGTTGATGGAATTAATGACAATCAAAACAGACAGTATTTATTAAAGACATTTTATAATCCTGATAATCAAAAGGCGGTTTATGATGTAGGGGTATTGAATTCAGATGGAACTTTACTGACTAAATTTGCAAGAGAAGGAAGAAAAGGAAAAACTACAACCGAAAATATTCTTAAAAAAGGGATAGCACGCACCAGCACCGGTGGCACTACCCTCACGCCAAGTCAAATGGGGGCTGCTCCCTCCCTGAACGTGCGCCTTAATAATACTATAAACCCTAACGGCTTGGTTGTCAACCCTGAACTTCCACATTATTTAACGTTGTATGAAGGCTTGACGCCGTATCAGGTTAAATCACTTAACAGCGCGGTTAAAAGGGGGAGTGAAAAAACGACTAATAAACTGGGGACGCTGGACAGTATGAACCGGATTAAGCAAGAATTGAATGATGATATTATGAAGTCGAAGGTGCCGGACGAGAAAAACAGTTTAAATTTGGTGGATACCTCAGATACAAAGCAATTACGCGAGGTTAAGCAGCGCATTGACCGGACTTTGGGCGATGCGTTGAAGGGGCGCGACAAAGGCTATCGCAAGGCAAAAAGCATGGATGAGGCATATAATGCAGGCAGGCGCTATAATCCTAACGCCGTGGGCAATGACGCGCTTATTCCGAGTTTACCGCCGCTTGAAAGAAATGCTTTTACACAGGGTTTGTTTCAACGGATGACACATAATCCGTTAACGGGGAGCAATTTGGCGAACGACGCTTTAAAATATGAAAATGCGCTTTCGGGCGTTTTGCCGCCAAGCCGGTATGATGCCTTAATGGACGGGTTAAACCGGCAAAACGTGCGTTACAATCGGCTGGCACAATTAGGGGGGCGAGCCCAAAATAAACTGGTTATGCCGGAAAAAGACTGGTTTTTTGGACGTGAGCAGTTGGAAAGCAAAGGGGCAACGCTCGGGGCGGGGCTTGACTGGGTGAATGAGGCTTTGCGCGGCAGAGCATACGAACAGGCAGCGAAGAATCTGCTTGACCCGGACTTTGTCGGGACTGAAGGCAGCTGGCTGATGGAAAATTATCCAACTCTTTCGGCTTATTTATCAGGGATGTTTGCCGCCGAGTAGCAGCAGGCGGGGAACCTTTAAGGATTGACTTTAAAGAAAGGTATGATACAAAGAAAAAACCTTAGGGATTGTGCCCCTAAGGTTTGGTCTAACACCAGAAAGAAGCCGTAATCTTCTCTCTTGATGATTAGATTATAAACCAAAACGGCTATTTGTCAATAGTTATTTTGGGAGGCTTCTTTCCCAATCGCCTGTAAGGGCTGAAAGGATAAAGATGCCTGATTTGGTCAAAGTTTTGAGCGTTGTTGTTTTGGCGCTTAAAATCATCATCGTTATTTTAAGATAAGGTGATGAGGCGGGGAAATCAAGCCCCGCCCTTTGATTTTATAATTATTGACAGCAAAGTTTAGCGGAGGTTTGAAACTTCCGCTTTTTTTATGGAGAAAACAATGGCAGATACAAATTTGGTATATCCGTACGAGCTTCAGGGCGGGCAGCGGGCAGTTGCAAGCGAAGTTATGGCAAACTTTGAGGCAGTGCAGTTGTTTGCGCAAGGAATTAATACGACAATCAACGAGTTTCAGGCGGCTATTTCTGACCTAAAAAACAAGCCGACGCGCGAGATGTTTGACATTTATTACAGCATCACAGGCGTAGCGCCGGTCGGAGCGTATCCGTTATGGACGGGTGAGACGATAACAAACTGCAAGACGCTTTATCCGCAATTCTGGAAAAAATTAAACCAGTTGGCGGAGAACTCGCAGGTGCCGACGGTGGCGGATAATGCCGCATACGAGGAAAAGCTTGAGAAATACGGACAGTGTGCGTCGTTTTTTATTGATACTTTGAACGGACACGTCAGGTTGCCGAAAATAACGCGGTTTATCAGCTCTATTGAAAGTCTTAACGATGTGGCCGTGGAAGAAAATGACTGTAATAAGACGCATATTCATAATGTTAAGGTTTCTTCGCAAGGCGGTCGTGATTACAGAGATTCAAAAACTCAATATCTTGGTGTTGGTTTTGCAAAATATTCTACGCCGTGGTGGCCTTCAACTGACGGGGAAAATGAGGTATTGTTGTCAACTGAGGGGGAAGACGAGGGGCATCCGAAAAATGTGCGCTTATACCTTTATCTTCAGGTGGCAAATAATACGGCGGAAATATCCGAGTTGGATGTCAATGCGATTATTGAACAGATGAACGAAGCTTTGGCTGCGCTTAAAACTGCGTATGACGGGTATGCGGAAGATTTGAACAGCGAATATGAGAAAATTAAGCAGGATATTATCAATTCTTCTCCGGTCATTAAAGAAGAGAACATCAGTTCGGCAGGCAGATTGTGGGTCAAGCTTGCGGAAGATGACGAATATTATAAGGCCAGATACCGTTATTTTGTGCAAATGCCAGTAGATGATGCAGCAGAAGACCTGACGCCTACGGTTGTGTTTAATATAACCGATGCCGTTTCGGGAAATTATGCCCCGGTGGCTGAATCCGGCGATGGCTGGGTAAAAATTTATGCTAAAGAAATTCCTATGGAAACTTTAGTGATTCCATGCATTATTTTACAATAGAGGTGAATCATGAAAGGGATAACAAATGCGGTAGTTTTGCAGGGCGGCGGAGGCGGCGGCGAAACGGTATATGCTGTAAACAATACGGGCGCGGCGGTAACAAAGGGGACGAAAGCGCTGCTAAACAGCCACCAGAGGGAAACGACGGCAACGGCAGAAAAGCTGATTAACTCAACTAATCCGAGCAATATGTATTTTCCTTTTTGCCAAGGAAACGATGTTTTTGCCTTTTTCTCAAGTGGTCTGTACAGCCTGACCTACACGCCGGAATCCGACAGTTGGGCGGCGACAAACCTTAATATTGCCAGCGTGAGCGGAAAGTTTATTGACTTTATTGACGGTAACATCTGCTCTGCGGTGCAGGGAAGTCTTATTCGCTACTCCTACAATACGCAGTCGATTTATCCGCATGGCATCATTAATCCGGCGGCATATTATATCGGACAGTACAACGGGGAAGGGCGGTGTCTGGCCTGTATCGACAGCCGCTTGGTTTTGACGACATACGATTTTGCCACGGATACCATCGGGACGGAAGTGCTGTGCGATATCCGGGAGGGTTGGACAAACAACAGCGGTGCGCAGAACGGGCGTGTCATTCGTCTGGGTAACAAAGTGCTGGTCTGGTTCACTGACACGGTTTACATTCTTGATTTGACGACAAATTCGGTTATCGGGACGACGGCGAATATTGAAGACGTTGCGTATGCGACAGGGTGCGAACCCGGCGACTATGTTTTTGTGCATATTGAACAGTTGAATTTAAATACCGGCGCAACGATGACGGTTTATAAAATTGATGAGAATTATCAGCTGGTTGCAGATACGCCGGGGATTTTGCTGCCGTGGACGTCGGTCAACGTGAAGATGTTTTATAACGCATCGACAGGCGTTTTAAATATAGGAACGGCGGAGATGTTCGTTATGTTCCAGTTTAATCAGGAGAGCAAGACTTTTGCCAGCATTGCCGCAGACGTGTTGCCGCCGAGCGACAAAGCGGACGGATATTTTATGACGTTTGACATCACCGCAGACCGGACAAAGGCGGCGATGTGCTATTACACGAGCAGAAATTATCTGAACGCATACAACCTTTCAAACGCTTCCGATGCGGTTTATGCCGACCCGGTGGATTTGTTCCATTTTTACCCGGATAATTCGGTAACCGGGTTTGCCACCGGGGCAACGGACGAAACGGGAAAATATGAGTTTAAGACAGTAACGGGAGCATAACAATGAGCGATACGGAAATAAAGCAAAAAGTTATCGAAAAATTGACCAGAAGGCAGCTGTTTATCATCTGCCTTTTTTTAATCCTCTGCGGCTGTGTGGTCGGCGTAGCGGCGGCAATTTATGCGCCCGGAGCATTGGCGGCAATTTGGGGGGCATTATGATGAGCTGGGAAGGAATGTGCGCCATTGCGGCGATTGCCGGGGTAGCAATGAACTTTATCCGTTTCGGCAAATGGCAAGGGGCGATTGAGGCGAAAGTTGATGTATTGGAGCGGGAATCTGCAGCGGCAATAAACAGGTTTGACGTGGTGGGCAAAAGGCTGGAGGAAAACAGCAAGCTTCTGGCCGAGCTTAATGCCAAGCTGGGGATTTTGCTTGATGAACATTATCAGAGGGGGAATCATGGCTGAAGACTGGGAAATGCGGCGGCTGGAGTTTCACGAAGGCTGTAGGCTTATGCCGTATCGGTGTCCGGCGGGGAAATTAACCATCGGTATCGGGCGGTGTATTGATACAA
>ERZ857969.1148-NODE-1148-length-38412-cov-3.319759_pt1 | contig 38412 bp, 37 predicted proteins | sample MGYA00519864_ERZ857969 | MGnify/ENA primary metagenome ERZ857969 (study PRJEB31778, sample SAMEA3449382) | human gut metagenome | biome: human gut; feature: human-associated habitat; material: faeces | place: United Kingdom | collected 2010/2012 ...
TTAGGGCTAAATAGCAATACCTCCGCAAGCCCCACTTATTCTTCCTTTGCCTTGCTTTCCTTATAAATTTTTTTATAATCGGTCGGGTCGTATTCGGCTAAGAATATTTCCCACTGCTCATCGGAAATATCGTTTGTATTAACGCTGTAAAGCGCGTAGAGGTTATCCAATACCTTTTTATACTGCTTTTCGGTTTTAATGCGCGCCCTCACCGCTATAACGGTTGTGGCAGCCATTAAAATTACAAGAATTAAAAGCGGAGCGAAATGCCGCCAGAAATATGAAGGCGTAAAGCCCATAACGCCGAGCGAGTCCTTCATAATAGACCCGAAAACCACCACCAGCATAATTTCGGGCAGTACACTTAATATTCCCGAAACAAGCTTAAACCGCGTAAAGCTTAAAACATAACCCGCAATTATAAGCACCGTACAAACGATAACAGTAATAAGCGAATTTAATATGCTTTTGAAATTATCCGTGCCAAGGCGTGTTAACAGCATACCGCATATAAACAAAAGATTTATACCCATAGTGTAAATAAAAAGCAAGGTATAGCTGACTCTCAGCGCCTTATACAGCTTTCCGTCTGTTTTGGCGTATGTAATACCGTGCTTTTCCTCAATCATTCTGACGCGCTTTAAAACGCTTTCCTGCATTTTCATTATTTTTCGCCGCCTTTTTCAATTTCAAAGGAATCAATTATTTTTTCCAACATTTTAAAATTCTTTTTCATATAAGAGGGTTGAGATGAAAATGTCACCCAAAAGAATTCGTCGTTTTCCTTAAACTCAACATAGCAGAAATACTGGTATATCTTTGCGCCCTCATACTCCGCCGAATAAAGCTCGGCGGTTATATTTTTATCGGTTGATGTAAACTCGGGTGTATGCTCCAGCTTTTGAATATTTCGATAGCGCTCCATATTATCCTTTGATTGCTGCGACAGAATATCCGTAACATTGGCACTGTCGGCAAAATCGGAGCGGTAATAGCCGAAAATTCCCATACCTACCGAGCTGTTTTCGCAGTACCAATCAAGCTCGGTGTCCTTGTTATCCTCTTGCCAGTCATCGGGCGTGCTGAATTTTAAATTAAATTTTTCAACCCTGAACTCTTTAAATTTTTCCGCCTTTGCGTTAACATACGTAACATCCGAAGAAGTATCGCCGCCGCTCGTACATCCCGCAAACACAAGCGCGCAAAGAAAAGCGAGCAGGGCTGCCGCCGCTTTTTTAATTCTCAAACCGTTCATCCCCTACAGTTTTATTTTCCCCTTAAAATTCTCTGCACCCTCGGGTGCAGCATATGCATATAAACCGCCGCCATACGCGAAACGGCAATATCGTAAAACACAAACACAGCATTACCGAGCAGCAGAAAAATATACTCGCTGTATTTTCCAAATTCACCGAATTCCTCTACCGATACGCCGAAAGCGCGCGCCAAAATGAAATATACCGCAATAATTGCCGCATTGAAAACCGCAAGCTTTAAGACCCACTCGGTAATACGGCTTTTGCGCCTGTCAAAAACCGCCTTTAAAATGGGGTAATACCCGAAAAAGCAGATATACAATAGCTTGCCCTCCGGCTCGGCAAACAGAAATACAAGCACCGAAGCGGCTATATACGCGCCCAGCGCCCATTTGTACCCCGCCTCGATTACCGTTATCATTATAAGCAAGCCCGCAACGGCAGGCACTGCGTAGGTTAAATACGGAAAATAGGAAAGCAGCATAAAAACCGCCGACAGCGCCGCAATTATTCCGCAGAATGTAATTTTAACCGTTTGTTTCATATCAGCAGCATGGTATCAGGTCGCCGCCCATGCACTCGCAGCAGCAATCGGCGCAAATAAGCCCCTGGCAAACATCGCACGCGCTGCAGCTGCCGTTTCCGCCGTAGCTGCGGTAGGGGTTATACTGTCTTCCCTGCTGGCGCGCGGCATTTTGCGCCGCGTTTTGGTACTCGGGGTTATTCGGGTTCATCCTTGCGGCCGTGGTGAAACTTGTAAACGCCTGGTCAAACCAGCCGCGGCGATAAAGCACCGTACCGTTTAAAAAATACCACTCGGCGTCCCGCTGCTGCGGCGGTACGCCGTCAAGCACCTCCTGCGCCTGTTCAAGCCTGCCCTGATTTATAAGGCTGCGCACCTCGGGGAAAGACGAAGCCGCATTTGCGTTATACGCGCTGCCGCCCGATGTCTGCCCCGCGCGGCGGGAGTTCATAATCTGGTCGTAAGCGTCATTTATCTCCTTCATCTTTTCGCCCGCTAAATCGGAAAGCGGGTTATCGGCGTAATTATCGGGGTGGTATTTCCGCGCAAGCTCTCTGTAAGCCTTTTTAATTTCCTCGTCGCTCGCGTTTTCGGAAACGCCCAGTACCTCATACGGATTTGTCATTTTTGCCAAGCTCCTTTTTGAATGTATCCTCAAGTCCTAAATAGATTATATTTCCGAGCAGGGACCTGTATTTTTTAATATCCAACAGCTCAAACGCCTTGCCCGCCTCGTTAGCGCAGAAATAAAGCTGCGGCGTTATGCGGTTTTTCGCATATTCCGCGGGGTCGCCCTCGCAGGTATATGCAAGGCAGTTGTAAGAGCCGCTTTTAATATCGTCGGGTAAATCGCACGCCGCGTCAAGCAAATATATATACCTGCCTATGCAGTAGCCCAAGCGGTCAAGCACCCGTTTTTGCGAGGGGTTCTCACTGCAAAGCTGCAAAATTCCCGAAAGTAATAGCGCCGTTGGGTCGGCGGCGGCGTCTAATTCACGGCAGCCCGCCTTTTCAAGCGCTGTTTGCGCCGCTATATAATCGGAAATTATTTTTTCAAGCTGCGGGTACTTTTTCGCGGCTTTTTTATTTGCCCTTTTAAAAAGCGGCTTAATAATAATATACCCTATTTTCTTAATTCCCTTTTCATCGGATATATTATCCAAAAGCTTATAGTAGCACATTATCATTGCCGCCGCAGCGGGCATATAAAGCGGCTCGCTGTTTTTGCAGTAGTTACACTTTTTTAAGGGGTTGAAAAAGCACCTGCCGCGTTCTACGGGGTCGCACCCGCTTTTAAGCGACATATTAAGCAGCGCCAAAAAGGTGAAATCGTAGCTTAGCGTAAAGCGCGACCACAAGCCGTACTCCCGCCCCATAAGGCGGCAAAGTGAGCAATAAACCGCCTTGTAGGTCTCGTATTCCTTAATTTTAAGCTCCGGCTTGCAAGCCCTTACATACCCGAACAAGCATTTTCACCCCATTTGTTTCATTTTATACGCTGAAAACGCACGTTTGGTGAATAATGTGTAAATTTAAAGCAGTTTTTTCAAGAACTTTCCCGTGTAGGATTTTTCGCAGGCGGCTATTTTTTCGGGCGTTCCCGCGCATACCACCGTGCCGCCCTTATCGCCGCCCTCGGGTCCTAGGTCCACAATATAGTCAGCAGTTTTAATAACGTCCAAATTATGCTCAATTACAAGCACGGTGTTTCCGCCGTCCACAAAGCGCTGCAAAACCTCAATCAGCTTATGCACGTCCGCCGTGTGCAAGCCCGTTGTGGGCTCGTCAAGAATATAAACCGTCTTGCCCGTGCTGCGCTTTGAAAGCTCCGCCGCTAATTTTACGCGCTGCGCCTCGCCCCCCGAAAGGGTGGTTGCGGGCTGACCTATTTTAATGTAACCCAGCCCCACGTCGAAAAGCGTTTTCAGCTTGCGGTGAATACGCGGTATGCTCTCAAAAAAGTTCATACCCTCTTCAACCGTCATTTCAAGCACGTCGTAAATGCTCTTGCCCTTGTAAAGCACATTCAATGTCTCGCGGTTGTACCTTTTGCCGCCGCACACCTCGCACGGAACGTAAATATCGGGCAAAAAGTGCATTTCTATTTTAAGAATACCGTCGCCCTGGCAGGCTTCGCACCTGCCGCCCTTAACGTTAAACGAGAACCGCCCCGCGGTGTAGCCGTGGGTCTTTGCGTCCTTAGTAGATGCGAAAAGCTCGCGGATATCCCCGAAAACGCCAGTGTATGTGGCGGGGTTTGAGCGCGGCGTTCTGCCTATGGGCGCCTGGTCAATATTTATTACCTTATCAAGGTTTTCAGTACCCTCAAAGCTCTTGTACGCCCCGGGTATGGTCTTCGCTCGGTTCAAGCGATTTGCAAGCACCTTGTAAACAATTTCGTTCACAAATGAGGATTTACCGCTACCCGAAACGCCCGTTACGCAGGTGAATGTGCCCAGCGGAATTTTAACGTTTATCTTTTTAAGGTTGTTTTCCGCCGCGCCCTTTATTTCAAGGAATGTGCCGTTGCCCTTGCGCCTTTTTGCGGGCACGGGTATTTTTCTGCGCCCCGTAAGGTAATCGGCGGTTATAGAGTCGGTGCACTTTTCAAGCTCGGGCACCGTGCCCGAAAATACTATATTGCCACCGTGAATACCCGCTCCCGGGCCTACATCCACAATATAATCTGCGGCGCGCATTGTGTCCTCGTCGTGCTCCACCACAATAACGGTGTTTCCAAGGTCGCGCAGCCTTTTAAGGGTGGCTATAAGCCTGTCGTTATCACGCTGGTGCAGCCCTATGCTCGGTTCATCGAGTATATAAAGCACACCCATAAGGGATGAGCCTATTTGCGTTGCAAGCCTTATTCGCTGGCTCTCGCCGCCCGAAAGCGTACCCGATGAGCGCGAAAGGTTAAGGTACTCAAGCCCCACGCTTTCAAGAAAGGTAAGGCGCTCGCGTATTTCCTTTAATATCGGCTTTGCAATCATACCGTCGCGCTGCCCAAAGTTCAGGGTATTTAAAAAGGCAAGCTCGTCCGTTACCGATAAATCGCAAAATTCCTTAATGTTTTTGCCGCCCACCGTAACCGCTAAATACTCGGGCTTCAGCCTTGCACCGTGACAATCGGGGCAAGGGCGCTCGGTCATATAGCTTTCAATTTCGGCGCGCGCGTAGTCGCTTGTGGTTTCTTTATAGCGGCGTTCCAGGTTATTTATAACTCCCTCAAACGGCGCTTCATACTGCCCGCCGCCGAATGTGCCGCTGCGCTTTAGTTTCAGCTTTACACCGTTTGTGCCGTAAAGCACGGCGTGCTTAACTTCATCCGATAAATCCTTGTAGGGCGTGTTTATATCAAAGCCGTAGTAATCGGCAAGTCCGTTGTAATACATTGTGGCAATGCTGCCCGAATCGGGGTAAAACCAAGAGTTTACCCCCCAGCCCGAGGCGCGAATGGCGCCGTCTAACAGCGATTTTGACTCGTCGTTTATAACAAGCTGCGGGTCTACTTTCATAAAAATGCCAAGCCCCGTGCAGGTGGGGCATGCGCCGAACGGACTGTTAAAAGAAAACATTGTGGGGGTAAGCTCGGGTATGCTGACTCCGTGCTCCTCGCAGGCAAAGCTTTGCGAAAATTGCAGCTCTTCCCCGCCTATCACGTCCACCGTAACCGTACCGCCCGAAACTGCCGCGGCAGTCTCAATACTGTCGGCAAGGCGGGAGCGCATACCGTCCTTTACAACAAGCCTGTCCACCACAATTTCAATGCTGTGCTTTTTATTCTTTTCAAGTTTTGTTTCTTCGGATAAATCGTAAATATTCCCGTCTATTCTGACCCTTACATAGCCCTGCTTACGCGCGTTTTCAAGCTCCTTTGCGTGCTCGCCCTTTCTGCCCCTTACCACTGGCGCGAGAATCTGAATTTTGCTGCCCTCGGGCAGGGCGGCTACTCTGTCTACTATTTGGTCGGTGGTCTGCTGGCTTATCTCTTTGCCGCAAACGGGGCAGTGCGGAACGCCCACCCGCGCATATAAAAGCCTTAAATAATCGTATATTTCTGTAACCGTGCCAACTGTAGAGCGCGGGTTTTTGGATGTAGTCTTTTGGTCTATCGATATTGCGGGAGAAAGCCCCTCAATGCTTTCAACATCGGGCTTTTCCATTTGCCCCAAAAACTGGCGCGCGTAGGAGGAAAGCGACTCAACATACCGCCGCTGCCCCTCTGCGTATATGGTATCAAACGCAAGCGACGATTTACCGCTGCCCGAAAGCCCCGTGAAAACTATCAATTTATCGCGCGGCAGGGTCACGTCCACATTTTTAAGGTTATGCTCGTTGGCGCCCTTTATTATTATTTTATCGTTAGCCATAAATTTATCCCCTAAATGCCGAGTATGGATATTGCAATGTTAAAGTAAATGAAAAGCGAAATTGCGTCCACAATCGTGGTTATAAACGGGCTTGCCATAACCGCCGGGTCAAAGCCCACCTTTTTTGCGAGTATGGGCAGCGTACAGCCGACAATTTTCGCCACAATAACGGTGAAAAATAATGTCAGGCACACAACCGCTATTTCGGCTATCTGCTTGCCCGGGTCGAAAGAGTGCAGCATTAAATAGTCCACCAAAATCATTTTTACAAAGTTAACAAGCGCCAGCGCCGTGCTGCACAAAAGTGCCACGCGTACCTCTTTCCATATTACCTTGAAAATATCACGGAACTCAATATCGCCGAGCGAAATACCGCGAATAATGGTAACAGAGGACTGACTGCCCGAGTTTCCGCCCGTATCCATAAGCATGGGTATAAAGGCTATAAGCGCGGGCAGCACCGTCAGCTTTTCTTCAAAATTGGATATTATGGCGCCCGTAAATGTGGCGGAAATCATAAGCAGCAAAAGCCACGGTATGCGCGCTTTAAAGGTGGAAAACACGCCCGTTCTGAAATAGGTGCGGTTAGAAGGCAAAATAGCCGCCATTTTTTCAATATCCTCGGTTGCCTCCTCTTGTATAACGTCGATAGCGTCGTCAACCGTTACAATGCCCACAAGGCGGTTTTCCTTATCCACCACTGGCAGCGCCATAAGGTCGTATTTTTCAAACTGCCCCGCAACCTCTTCCTTATCGTCAAGAGTGTTAGCGTATATAATGTTTTCGTCCATTATGTCGGAAAGCACGCAGGTCTTGCTGTTTAAAAGCAGGTCCTTAACCGTAACTATTCCGAGCAAATGGCGGCTGCGGTCTATAACGTAGCAGGTGTATATGGTTTCGGAATCAATACCTATCGCGCGTATGCGGTCAAACGCCTGTTCCACCGTCATATCCTTTTTAAGGTCAATATACTCGGTGGTCATAATGCTGCCGGCGCTGTCATCTGGGTATGCCAGCAGCTGATTTATCATTTTGCGGGTTTTAGGGTCTGTCTGGCTTAAAATACGCTTTGCCACCGTTGCGGGCATTTCATCGATAACGTCAACGGTATCGTCCATAAACAGCTCATCCATAACCTCTTTCAGCTCGGTATCGCTGAACGCCTCAATAAGCAGCTGCTGCATATCGGGGTCCATTTCAACAAAGACCTCGGCGGCAAGCTCTTTGGGCAGTATTCTGAAAATAACCGGCAGCTCCCGCTCGGGGATATCCTCGCATATCTGCGCTATATCAGCAGGGTTCATTTCCGAAAGCAGTTCTCGCAATCGCGCGTACTTCTTCCCGTCTATCAATTCAAAAATGTTTTCTTCCTGCATGTTGATATCCCCCTTCTTGCGGTATTTGCCTAAGCCTACTTGATTTGTTTTAAGTTGAGTTCTTCGAGCGGTTTTAAGCCTAAAGACGCGGCAAAATCATACGCGTTTTTCTGCATTTCGGTGTTAAGCAGCATATCGGGCGAGTGTGCGTCGCACCCTATAATTACATCATTCCCGACTTTTGCGGCAATTTTAAAAAATCTTTCCGACGGATAGTGCCGTCTGCCCATAAGCCCCAGCATGTTTATTTCAAGCGGAATTCCGAGCGCTTTTGCCGCCTCGCAAAGCCGCTCGTTTTCGGTGTAGTACCAGTCGGCATCCGATAAGCAGAGAAACACGTCGGGGTGGGCAATATAGCTGAAACAGCCCGTGTTCATGCCCTCTGTAACCTCGTCAACATATTTTTTAAGCATTTTTCTGTCGCTGCTGCCCGAGCCTACATAATAACCGCCATCCTCGTTGTTCAAAAAGTGCTGACCCATTATCATATAGTCAACGCCGTGTTCTGTGCAGAACCTTTTAAGTTCGGGGAAAAGCGACGGGAAATACTCCGCCTCAAAGCCTGTGTAAATCTTTATTTTCCCGCTGTATTCCTCTGCTAAATTCTTAATACAGCTTACATATCCGGGCGCCTCGTCGGGGGTCATTCTCATACCTGAAACATAGCCGCTCTTAAAATACTGCGGCGTATGGTCGGAAAAGCCGAGAATTTTCATTTCGGCGTCAATCGCGTTTTCAATATACTCCCGTTCGTCCCCTACGGCATGGTGACACCGTACCGTATGCGTATGATAATTTGCTTTCATAAACTCGCCTACCTTCAACTTATCAATTATACACCCAAAACTAACAAAAAGCAAGTTTATAAACTGTTAATATTATATTAAGTCAAATCTTCGTCATTTGTAAAATAGGTATTTACATTTTATAATGAGCGATATATAATAACAGTGTTATTGATAATAGCTATATAGCTATTTTTTTACTTACAAGGTGTTTTTCCGCCGCACGTGTCAGCGGAAAAACGGAAATGCGGCGAGAACGCCGCAAAAACTAAATTTGGGATTCATCAACAAACTAGGGGCTGTCGCAAGAGCAAAAGAATCGCGAGCGACAGCCCCATTTCTGTTTCTATGCTATTGTAAAGATTTAAAAGCAGCTCTGCCTTTACTGCCAAGCTTCAGCTTTTAAAGCATTATTTTCCTTCGCGCAGCTTATTGATTTTATCCCTTAAATATGCCGCGTGCTCAAATTCAAGTATTTTTGCCGCCTGCTTCATTTCGGCGGTCAGGCGCTTGATTTCCGCCTCTTTTTCAAGCCTTGACATTTTGGAAATCGGCTTTTCGTTTTTAACCTTCTGCCCTATTTCTATTATATCGCGCACGTCCTTAATAACGGTCTTAGGCGTTATGCCGTGCTCGGCGTTGTAGCGGCTTTGAATATCGCGGCGGCGCTCGGTTTCGCTGATAGCGCGCTCCATAGAGTCGGTCACGCTGTCGGCGTACATAATAACCTCGCCCTCGGCGTTTCTGGCGGCTCTGCCTATCGTCTGCACAAGTGATGTTTCGCTGCGCAAAAAGCCTTCCTTATCCGCGTCGAGTATCGCCACCAAGGAAACCTCGGGAATGTCAAGTCCCTCGCGCAAAAGGTTAATACCCACAAGCACGTCAAACTCACCAAGGCGCAGATCGCGTATTATTTCCATGCGCTCCATTGTGTCAATATCATAGTGCATATACCGCACCTTTATACCGAGGTCATTCAGGTACTCGGTTAAATCCTCCGCCATCTTCTTTGTAAGTGTGGTTATAAGCACGCGCTGCTTTTTGGCAGTGCGTATATTTATTTCGGAAACAAGGTCGTCTATCTGCCCCTCAGTCGGGCGGACGGAGATTTTCGGGTCAAGCAGCCCGGTTGGTCTTATTACCTGCTCGGCAATCTGCGCCGCGTGGTCCTTTTCAAACTGACCGGGCGTAGCCGATACAAATATTGCCTGATTGACGTGGGCATAAAATTCCTCAAAATTAAGCGGGCGGTTATCAAAGGCAGAGGGCAGACGAAAGCCGTATTGCACAAGGTTTTCCTTACGCGCCCTGTCGCCGCCGTACATTCCGCGCACCTGTGGCAGCGTTACGTGCGATTCATCAACAAACAGTAAATAATCGTCGGGGAAATAGTCAAGCAGGGTCGAGAGTACGCTGCCGGGCGCTCTGCGCGAGAGCACGCGGGAATAGTTTTCAACCCCCTTGCAGATGCCTATTTCCCTTAGCATTTCAATATCGTATTCGGTTCTCTGCCGTATTCTCTGCGCTTCTATAAGCTGCCCGTTTTCAGTGAAAAAGCTCACGCGCTCCTCCATTTCTTCCTTTATTTCTTTAAGCGCGTCCTCCAGCTTATCGTGCGATACAATATAGTGCGAGGCAGGGTAAATAGCCGCGTGCGAAAGCAAAGCCTTAACCTCACCCGTCACGGTGCTTATCTCGCTTATACGGTCAATTTCATCACCGAAAAATTCTACCCGTATAGCATTTTCCTGCGAATTTGCGGGGAATATTTCCACCGTGTCGCCCCGCACCCTGAACTTATTGCGTATAAAGTTTATGTCATTACGCTCATACTGCAAATCCACCAGCTTGCGCAAAAGCTCGTCGCGGCTTTTTTCCATTCCCGTTCTGAGGGATATTACCATGCTTTTGTAATCTATTGGGTCGCCGAGAGAATATATGCAGGATACGCTCGCCACTATTATAACGTCTCTGCGTTCCGACAGCGCGCAGGTGGCAGAATGGCGCAGCTTGTCTATTTCGTCGTTTATCGCCGAGTCCTTTTCAATATAGGTGTCGCTGCCCGGTATATACGCCTCGGGCTGGTAGTAATCGTAATACGATACAAAATACTCCACCGCATTCTCGGGAAAGAATTCCCTGAACTCACTGCAAAGCTGTGCGGCAAGTGTTTTATTATGAGCTAAAACCAGCGTCGGGCGGTTGACATTGGCGATAATGTTCGCCATTGTGAAGGTCTTACCCGAACCCGTAACGCCTAAAAGCACCTGCTCTGTTAAGCCGTTTTCTACGCCCTTTGTCAGCTTATCAATAGCCTCGGGCTGGTCGCCAGTAGGCTTGTATTTTGAATGTAAAATGAATTTATCCGGCACATAACTCACCTTTTATAATGCTTACTTTTTATCCGTAATACAGTATAACACAAAATCGTATATAAGTAAACACATAGACAATACAATTCCTTCTATTCCTCTACCGCATACGCCACGTTTTCAATATTGCAAAGCGATGAAATATCAAAATCAATACGCTTATCTATTACAATATTCATACCTATATTCCCGTTTTTCTCGGATTTCGGGGCGAATATCTGGTAGGTAAAGCTTTCGGGGATTACCTCGCGCAGCCTTGATAAAACCGCGTTGACCTTATATAAATCGTCTATTTCGATATATATAACCTCGGCGCTTTTTCTTTTTCTTTCAAATTTTGCAAACAGTATTATTGTGCCGAGAAACAACAGCGTTACAATTACCGCGCCGACATAAAAGCCGTAGCCGAGCGCCACGCCTATTGTGGCGGTAGCCCACACTCCCGCCGCGGTTGTAAGCCCGGTTATAACGTTATTGTTTTTAAGGATTATCATTCCCGCGCCCAAAAAGCCTATACCCGATACCACTTGAGCCGGTATTCTGAAAACATCGCCGTTATTGCCCAAAACATCCGATACAAACATACTTGTCATGCTCGTCATACAAGCACCGAGGCAGACCAAAATATGCGTTCGCATACCCGCCGCTCTGCCGTGCCGCGCGCGCTCACTGCCTATAAGTCCGCCTATTACCACGGCGGCAAGCGCCCTTAAAACCGTATTTAAAATCATCTGCTGCATAAAAAAGCACCTCCAAAAAAAATAAAAGCGAAAAAACCAAACGGCCGTTTAACAGTCGTTCGTTTTTTCCGCTCTCTTTAACTCCGCAGATTATATTATATTCTAAATTTCATTCCATAATTCCTTTTTTCCGGTAGAAACCGCAACTGCTCCGCTTGATAACGCCGCAGTTACCTCTTGCTTTGTTTCAATAAGCCCGCCCGCAATAACGGGAATTTCCTGACGGGAGAAAAGCCTTAACGCTTTTGGTATAACCCCCGGCATAATTTCTATTAAATCGGGCTGTGTGTTCTCAATCGTCTCGGCAACCGAGTGCATACCCTTAGAGTCAAGCATAAAAAAACGTTGAACCGCAAGCAAGCCGCTGTCGTGCGCCGCGCGTATCAGCTGGGTGCGGGTAGAAATAATGCCGTCTGCCCCGAGGACTTTAAGCCACTCTATTCCCGCCTTATCCTTGCCTATTCCGTCGGCTAAATCAATATGTATAAAAACAAATTTGCCGTTTCTTTTTGCCGCCTTTATATCGTCGCTGACCGTTATAATATCCGTGCCCAGGTGAAACAGCACCTCCGCGTCCGATAAAACGGCGTTTTGCCAGCCCGCACGGTCGGTCGCCGCTATAATAGGCGCTCTTTCAAGCGCGTCCATAACCTCAATTTTCAATTACACGCCCCCTGAAATAAAAAAGGACGCAAAGCAACAAGGTACTTTACATCTCTAATCTCCGTAAACTATTATAGCACAATGCGGCATAAAGTCAATAGGAAAAGTTGAATTATTCTTTATAAAGGTCATTCCATCTAAAAGATGAAATGACCTCAGTTTTGCAATTATCTTTTTACTGCTGTTCCATTATTGCCCTGAATTCATCGCCCGAGATTTTTTCTTTCTCAAACAGAACCTTTGCAACCTCGTGGAGCTTGGGCATAGCACCGTTCAAAAGTTCCAAAGCCTTCGCGTACTGCTTCATTACCACAGCCTCTATTTCTTCGTCAATAACCGCTGCGGTCTTTTCGGAATAGTTGGGTGTCGATGAGAAATCGCGGCCTAAGAATACCTCGTTATCATCGTGACCGTAGGTTACAAGACCTAACTTGTCACTCATACCAAACTTGGTAACCATCTGCCTTGCAAGGGCGGTTGCACGCTCAATATCATTAGACGCGCCCGTGCAAACGTCGTCCTGAGTCAGCTGCTCTGCCGCTCTGCCGCCGAGTAAAGAGCAAATCTGCTCGGCAAGCTGCTTTTTAGAGGTATGACCCTTTTCATCAACCGGCAGATACATAGTATAGCCGGCAGCCATACCGCGCTGAATAATGGAAATTTGGTGTACGGGGTCTTGCGTGGGTAAGAAGTAGGAAACGATTGCATGCCCCGCCTCGTGGTATGCGGTAACCTTTTTATCCTTATCCGATACAATGTGCGATTTTTTCTCCGCGCCCATAACCACCTTAATGGTAGCATCTTCAATTTCCTGTTGTGTAATCGCCTTTTTACCGTGACGCACCGCAAGCAATGCCGCCTCGTTAAGCAGATTTGCAAGGTCTGCGCCCGTAAAGCCCGAGGTGGATTTTGCAATAGTAGCAAGGTTTACATCGGGTCCGAGCGGCTTTCCTCTTGAATGAACCTTGAGTATTTCTTCCCTGCCCTTAACATCGGGGTAGTTTACGGTTATCTGACGGTCGAAACGACCCGGGCGCAAAAGCGCCTTATCCAGAATATCGGGGCGGTTTGTAGCCGCCATTACTATAACGCCTTCGTTAGCGCCGAAGCCGTCCATTTCAACAAGCAGCTGGTTTAAAGTCTGCTCGCGCTCATCGTGACCGCCGCCGAGACCCGCACCGCGCTGACGGCCTACCGCGTCAATCTCGTCAATAAATATAATAGCCGGAGCCTCGCGCTTTGCCTCGCCGAAAAGGTCGCGCACACGCGAAGCGCCCACGCCTACGAACATTTCAACGAAGTCAGAGCCCGAAATTGAGAAGAAGGGAACTCCCGCCTCGCCCGCAACCGCGCGCGCAAGCAGTGTTTTACCCGTTCCGGGAGGGCCAACAAGCAAAACGCCCTTGGGTATTTTAGCGCCCAGTTCGTTGTACTTTTTCGGGTCTTTAAGGAAATCGACTATTTCAGCCATTTCTTCCTTTTCCTCGTCTGCTCCCGCAACATCGGCAAATGTGGTTTTACGTCTGCCGTCGTCCTTGCGTACCTTTGCTTTGCCGAAGCCCATGGTTTTATCCGTACCCATTGAGGCGTTCATGCGCTTCATTATGAATACCCAGAAGATAATCATAACGCCCAGCGTTATAAGTGTCGGCAGCAGGTTCATAATCCATGCAGTTTCGCCGCCCGATTTATAATCGTACTTGATTATTTTATCGGTTCCGCTGTTTTCCGAATTGTTTTTCAGTACAAAATCGTTTACGTCGTTATAAAATATCGAGGGGTCGGCAACCGTGTAGCGGTAACTTTTGCCGTCGTCACGCTTTGTGTAGACAAGCTGACCGCTGTGCAGATTCAAGCTGAACTCGGAAATTTTATTTTCCGTAACCATTTCAACGATTTCATAGTACTTTGTTTCCACCGTGTTTTTTGAAAGATAGGAAACCGAAAGCACTGAGATTATAAACGCAATGGGGATTCCTATAAACAAAAGCACATTTTTCAAATTCTTGTTCAAGGGTTTAAAGCTCCTTTCCTATTTGTCGGCGTAAACCTTAGGTGATAAAACCCCGACATAAGGCAAATTTCTGTATTTTTCATTGTAATCAAGCCCGTAGCCGATTACAAATTCGTCCGGTATTACTTTTCCCACATAGTCCGCCTGAATATCCGCGCGGCGGTTTGCGGGCTTATCCAAAAACGCGCACACCTTAATGCTTGCGGCGTTTCTGTCCATCAAAACGTTTTTAAGGTAAGCCAGCGTAACGCCCGAATCGAGAATATCCTCAACCAGCAGTATGTCGCAGCCGTCCGGGTCAATATCAAGGTCCTTTTTGAATTTAACAACGCCCGTGGTTTTAGTACCGCTGTAAGAGGATACCGCCATAAAATCAATCTGGCAGTCGCAGGTTATTGAGCGCATGAGGTCCGCCATAAACACTACCGCGCCTTTAAGTACGCTTACAAGCAGCAGTCGCTTGCCCTCGTAATCCTTTGAAATCTGCTCGCCCAAGCGCCTACAAATTTCTTTTGCTTCTTCCTCCGTCACCAGAATTTTTTCAACATCCTTGTCAAGCGACAATTCGTTCAACCCCTTAGTCCGTAATATTTTGCTCCGCCGAGGCGGTAATAACCGTAATTTCCTTTGTTTTTTTCGTAACTGCGCATCTGTCGGCTACTCCCACGCCGTATATCCAAATAACACCCTTATCGTCGGCGATTACGGGAATATACGCGCGCATATCCTCGGGTACGGCAAGCTCGCAAAAAAGTTTTTTGAGAGTTTTGGTGCACCCGCGTCCCGCAAGCCTTATGCTGTCGCCGGGCTGCCTTGTTCTCAATACTGATTTTCCTATAATTTTATCACAGGCAATCGAATTTTTTAATAACAAATTATTAACTTTTTCGTTTTTTGTAAATAAATCGTTAATTCGCCGCTCGGTTTTAACGCGGAACAGGTATTTTTTGCCGCTTATGCTTTCAATTTTAAGTATGCCGTTTTTGCAAATTCCCTCAAAATTCAGTGGTAAACTTGTCCGCCCGCCGTTTTGGGCGATATTATACAGCGCGTCGGTATGCGCGTTATCGGGCTGAAAGCCCGCCCGTATTTCGGTAAACCGCCTTATAGCCGCCTTTGCGGCTGCGGGGTGCGGCAGTGAAGTAACGCACAATCCACCCTCTTTTATATTATCCGATAAAAATTTATCTGCAATACCCGTTATAAAGTCGTTTGTTTCCGAAAGCGATAAAACCGTGCGCATAACCGCTGCTTCGGCTGATGGGTTTATCTCCTTTAAAACAGGTATTACGTTGTGTCTTATATTATTCCGCGTGTAATCGTCGGATAAATTGGTACTGTCGGTAATAAAATCAAGGCGGTTTTCTTTACAATATTGCTCCACGTCTTCCCTTGTACAGAAAAGCAGCGGGCGGATAAACTTGCCCCTTTTGGGCGGTATTCCGCACAGCCCGCCGAGCGCTGCGCCGCGCGTTAAATTGAAAAGCACCGTTTCAAAATTATCGCTTGCGGTGTGCGCGGTAGCAACAAGCCCGTCCGTTTTTTCCAAAAAAGCATATCTAAGCTCCCGCGCCGCGGCTTCTTCGCTTATTTTGTTTTCCGCAGCATACCTCGGAACGTCTCCCCGCCCCGCAATAAACGGAACGCCGAGGCTTTCGCAAAGCTCGCGTGTGAAGGCTTCGTCCCTATCTGCCTCCGCGCCGCGTATCATATGGTTGAAATGCGCCGCCGAAACGGTGATATCAAGCCTTTTTTGCAGCCGCAGCAGCGCGAACAAGAGCGATACCGAGTCTGCCCCGCCCGAGAGCGCCACCGTAACCTTTTCCCCGCCAGTGAGCAGCGAAAAGCGATTTACGGCGCTTAAAACCTTTTCTTCCATTATCTGAACACATCCACAGAAGTAAACCTTGTAAACTGACCGTCCCAATGCAGGGGTATTGTGCCTATTTCGCCGTGGCGGTTTTTAGCTACAATACACTCCGATTTTGTCTGGTCGCTTAAATCCTCGTCGTCCGCCTTTTCGCTGTCATAATATGCGTCGCGGTAGAGGAAAAGCACTATATCCGCGTCCTGCTCAATAGAACCCGAATCTCTCAAATCGGAAAGCGCCGGCTTGTGCGATTTACCCTTAGCCTCGGTGCCGCGCGAAAGCTGCGCGCAAGCAATAACGGGAACCTTAAGCTCCTTAGCCATTATTTTAAGATTCCTGGTGATTTCCGAAATTTCCTGCACGCGGTTATCTATCTGCCGCGCGGAGTGCATAAGACCCAAATAGTCTATAACCACAAGGTCTACCTTTTTCATTCTTCTGAGCTTCGCTTTCATTTCCGGCACGGTTATGGATGAAGTTTCGTCAAAATAAATATCCGCCTTTGAAAGCGCGTCGCCCGCCTGCGCCAGCCTTGTCCACTCGTCCTCGTCAAGCTCGCCCGTGCGCAGCTTTTCGCTCTTTATGCCAGCCTCGCTCGAAAGCATACGCTGCGCCAACTGATCGCGGGTCATTTCAAGTGAGAAAAAGCAGACCGTTCTGCCGGTATTAACCGCCACGTTTCGCACAATATTGAGCGCAAACGAGGTTTTACCCATACCCGGGCGCGCACCGAGGATTATAAGGTCGGATTTATTAAGCCCCGTTATCATCCTGTCAAGCTCGCCTATACCGCAGGGTATTCCTATATAGTCCGCGCGGGTCTCGGGGTCTGCCATTTTGGAGAGACGGTCGTAAGTCTCGTTTTCAATTACGCTTTTAATATGCGTAAGACCAGTTACTTCCCTGCCTTGGCGTATCTCGTAAATGCGCTGTTCGGCACTGTCAAGCAAGCGCCCCGAGTCGAGCGTGTTATCGTTAATATCCTTTATAATATCCTGCGCCGCCGTCATAAGAGAGCGCGCGTAATAGCGCTCCCTTACAATTGCAACGTATGTAAGCACGTTTGCGGCTGACGGAACGGTTTGCACCAATTGAGTGAGATATGCTTTACCGCCCGCCTCGTCGTAAACGCCGTCGCGTTTCAGCTTTTCAAGCAGGGATACAAAGTCGATAGTCTGGCTGAGCTCGTACATTTCAGCCAATGTCGAATATATTTCACGGTGCTGCGGAATGTAAAAGTATTCGGCTTTAACCGATGTTGCAACATCATTCAGGCACTTGGGGTCAATAATAATAGACCCCAAAACCGCCTGCTCCGCCTCAACCGAATAGGGCAGCCGCGCACCGTCAAGGTCGTAGATAAGCTTTTCTTCAGCCATCTTTTTTACTCCGTTACCTTAACCGTCAGCTTTGCGGAAATGCCCTTGTGCAGCTTAATTTCGGCAGTGTATTCACCGAAAGCCTTTATATCCGCCACGTTCATTTTCTTGCGATCAATTTCGGTGCCGAAGGCGTTTTTAATTTCAGCCGCTATTTCCTTTGAGGTAACCGAGCCGAAGAGCCTGCCGCCCGAGCCTGCCTTTGCCGTAATTGTAACGGTTTTACCGTTTAATTTTTCGGCAAGCGCATTTGCTGCGGCAATTTCCTCTTTAAGGTGGTGCTCCTTTGCCTCCTCGCGGTTTTTAAGCTCGTTTAAAGCGGCATTATCCGCCTCTACCGCCAGTTTTTTCGGGAAAAGGAAATTGCGGGCGTAGCCGTCCGATACATTGCAAAGCTCGCCTTTTTTACCGTGACCCTTAACATCCTGTAACAATACAACCTTCATCTGCTTTAAACCTCCATTATTATGGGAAGAATCATAGGCGCACGGCGCGTTTTTGTGGTTACATAACGCGATACGCGCTCCTTGATTTTTGTTTTAACCGTCGCCCAGTCGCGAATACCGGCAGACAACGAGTACTCAACCGTATCGCACACAAGGTGGCTTATATCGTTCATCATTCTTTCTGATTCCTTAACGTACACAAATCCGCGCGACACCACGTCGGGACCCGATATTATAGCGTGGGTAACACTGTCTATCGATACGGCGATTATTATAATACCGTCGTCCGCCAGGTGCTTTCTGTCGCGCAGAACAATGCTGCCCACGTCGCCCACGCCGAGACCGTCAACCAGTACCCTGCCTGCCTGAACGGTTTCGGTGGATTTAAGCGCTTTATCCGATACCTCAATAACGCTGCCGTTTGAGGCTATTAAAATATTATCCTCAGGGATTCCCATCTGCCGCGCAAGACCTGCATGCTTTACCAGGTGCATCTGCTCGCCGTGCAGCGGAATAAAGTATTTCGGCTTTATAATGCTCATCATGAGCTTTAATTCTTCTTGGCAAGCGTGACCCGAAACGTGAACGTCGTACATTCTTTCATATACCACGTTTGCGCCGCGTTTCATAAGCTCGTTTATAACCTTATTAACAAGCTTTTCGTTGCCGGGAATGGGGTTTGCCGAAATTATAATCATATCCCCCGGGATGATTTCAACCTGCCTGTGCTCTGAAAAGGCTATGCGGTGCAGCGCCGACATAGGCTCGCCCTGACTGCCCGTTGTAACTATAACCATTTCGTTAGCCGGGTAGTTCTTTATCATATCAATATCAACAAGCACATTATCAGGCACATTGAGGTAACCGAGTTCCGACGCAACGCTTACAACGTTTATCATACTTCTGCCCGAAACCGCAACCTTTCTGCCGCAGTGCACCGCTTCGTCGATTATCTGCTGAATACGGTGAATGTTGGAGGAGAAGGTCGCAACTATAATGCGGCTGTCTCCCGCCTGGCTGAAGAATTTTGAAAAGGTCTCGCCCACAATACGCTCGGACGGTGTGTAACCCGGTCTTGCGGCGTTTGTAGAGTCGGACATAAGCGCTAAAACGCCCTGCTTGCCAAGCTCTGAAAATCTGCCTATATCTATAACAAAATCGTCAATCGGGGTAGTATCAATTTTAAAGTCGCCCGTTTGCACCACCGTTCCCGCGCCGCAGGTTATGGCAAAGCCCACCGAATCGGGTATTGAGTGGTTAACGTGTATAAACTCAACCGTAAATTTGCCCAGCTTTACCGTTTCGCCCGGGCTTACCGTGTTGAGCTTTGCACTGGATAACAGGCGGTGCTCCTTAAGCTTGCCCTCTATAAGCCCGATTGTCAGGCGGGTGGCGTATATCGGCACATTGAAATTGCGCAGCAAATACGGTATTGCGCCTATGTGGTCCTCGTGCCCGTGGGTTACTACCATACCTTTAATTTTATCCTTGTTTTCAAGCACATAGGTAAAATCGGGTATTACAATATCAATACCGGGTGTTTCCTCATCAGGGAAGGACATTCCGCAGTCCACCAGGAACATATCGCCGTCATATTCATACAGGGTTATGTTCTTTCCTATCTCGCCTAGACCTCCCAGCGGTATTATTTTAAGCGGCTTTTTATTTCTTGCGCTGTTGTTTTTTCTGGGCGTATAGCTTCTTGTTTTGCTTGCAGCAGTGCCTGTGCGCTTTTGCGCGGTCTTTTGTGCCGCGGGCTTTCCCGCAGCCTTAGGAGCTTCCGCCGTCTTTTTGGCGGGGGTCTTTCTGTATCTTCCGCTTGTTCCCGTACTCTTACTTACATTCTTCTTTTCATTTGTTTCATTCATTAAATAGATTTCCTCCGTATTTTTCTTTTTTCTTTATAAAAATATCGGCTCTCACTTACCGATACCAATAAACATTGCAATCAATATATATATTACATTCAAAATGGCACTCTTGTCAAGGTTTTTGTCTCTATATATGATATTTGGTGCTTTTTAACCGCAATATTCAATCTAAGCGCAAAAAATTCATTTAATTCCGCATTACTATATATATTTGTGTTGAGATTTTCGGTTTACGCCCAAAATTCCGCCTATTACAGATGACAGCATAATAATTACAAGGCGGAAAAGCGTGTTCTGCGTGAGTCCGCCGCGGTTTACCGTAAGTGATACAAGCGTTAAAAGGCAAAAAACAATTCCGCCCACCGACGCGCCTATAAGCCAGCCGCGGCTGCCGCTTTTTCCCGAAATATAAAAAGCCGCCCCGCACGCGCCCAAAGCCGCCGAAAGCGTTGCGAAAAGCGCCGAATATTTAAAGCCCGATGCAAAAATATACATTACAAGCGCAAAAAGTATTACAGCCGCCGCCGAAACTGCAAAAAACAAAAGCGCCGCCTTTATTATAATACCTATTCTTCCGCTCTTTTCCGTTATAAGGTCTTTTTTCATAAAAATTCCCTCCCGAATAATTATATTCGGGAGGGACAAAATATATTACCGCAAAACTTTTGAAACCCCAACGTACATTCAAATAAATTTAAAATTCCAGTTTTTCCGGCGACAGGCGCGGCGGAAAAACACCTTGTAAGCGAAAAATAGCTTTAAAAGCTATTTTTCAAGGGCACTGGGGTGGTATTGGCGGGGATAGAGTGCAGTCAAAAATCTTCGATTTTTGCGAACGGCATTCCCGTCCAACTATTTTGATACGGTATCGTCATGAACCGTAAGATTTGTCTGTAACGCCCAGCGAGCAATTGTAAGCTTGCTGTGGTCGCTTGCGGACTCAATAACAATAGTATCCTCTTTAAGAGAAATAACTCTGCCGTAAATTCCGCCGATAGTAACAATTTCATCCCCAACCTGGAGATTATCGCGCATTTTCTTTTCTTCTTTTTGTTTTTTGCGCTGCGGACGTATCATAATAAAATACATAGCGCCGAAAATAACCGCAAGCCATACAACCATTAAAATCATGCTCTGCGGACCGTTTGCGGTGGTCTGAGCGGCGCTGCCCGCCAGTGTGATAGGATTAAAATTCATTTATTTTTGCCCTCCAAAAAAGCTATTGGAATTTATTATATACCATAAAGCAGCTTATTGCAAGCAATTTTTATTTCAAAAGCTTAATTTTCCCTACAAGCGGCAATTCCTTGGCAATTCCCTGCGCCGCGTTTACAATGCCTATTACCGCAAAAACAATGAAAACTATTCCTACAGCGCCGGTTGCGAACTTTACCGCAATGTAAAGTATACGACCCAAACCTATTGAGGCGAAGCTTAAAACAAAGAGCAAAAGGCTGCGTACAATGCTGTAAGCAACCTCGCCGATTAAGAGCACCAGACCCTGATTGGCGTGGAAACGCGCGTATTTCGATTTCGGAACAGCAATAAGCGGAACCAGCACCAAAAAGCCTATATATGACAAAATTGCGTAAACCTTGTTTGCCGATATATCCGCCTTATCAAACTCGGCAGTTCTGTCCTCTGTATCGGTAAATTGGTCAAACTTCTGCGCAAAATCAGACGTAGTATTCTGCTGATATGTATTCTGCTGTTCGGTATTTTGCTCGGGCTGCTTTTCCTCAGCCGCTGGCTCTGCTTTCGGCTCTGCCGGAGCACCGCAGGAAGGGCAGAATTTTGCGTCTTCTTTAAGCTCGGTGCCGCATTTAGTACAAAATGACATTTTTAACATCCCCTTGAATATTTACTGTAATTATATTAACATTTTCGCAGCGTTATTTCAAGTACAAAATGCAAAATACGGCGATAATTTGCAGAATAACAATAAGCGGTATACCTATCATAAAGCTTTTGTGCAGTGTTTTGTGGCGTATCAGCCGCATTGTAAGGTACATTCCCGCGCCGCCGCCCAATATTGTCAGCGCCCAAAGCGTGCTTTCACGCACGCGCCATTTGCCGCGTTTTGCGCGGCTTTTATCGGCTATACATACAATAACAGAAATAAAATTTATTATAACAAGCCATACGGCAAGTATTTTTTTATATTGCTCCAAAAATATCACCGTAATATATTTTATCAGCACTACACCGCTTTTTCAAGCTGTTTTTTAAGCTTACATATAATTCGCTTTTCAAGCCTTGATATATACGACTGGGAAATTCCCAGCGCGTCAGCCACCTCTTTTTGGGTGTATTCCTCATAGCCGTTCATACCGAAGCGCATTTCCATTATCTGCCTTTCTCTGGGCGGCAGCTCGCACACAAAGCTCAAAAGCAAGTACCTTTCATCCTCCTGCTCTATTCCCCTGCCCACCTCGTCGCCGTCGCTGCCCAAAACATCGGATAAAAGCAGCTCGTTGCCGTCCCAGTCAATATTAAGCGGCTCGTCAATCGACACCTCGTTTTTTTGCGACGCGTTTTTTCTTAAATACATTAAAATTTCGTTTTCAATACATCGCGAGGCATAGGTTGCAAGTTTTATGTTTTTATCGGGGCAAAAGGTGTTTACCGCCTTTATAAGCCCTATTGTGCCTATTGATATAAGGTCTTCAATATTAACGGCGGCGGAATCGAATTTTCGCGCTATGTAAACCACAAGCCGCAGATTATGCACTATAAGCTTATCGCGGCTTTCCTGCCCGCCCTCGCGTAAAAGCCTTGTTTCCTCTGCCGTGCCGAGCGGCGGGGGCAGCGTTTCCGCCCCGTTTATGTAAAACGTGGGTTTTACTATTCCGAATTTAATAAGCCACTTTATTATTAACGCTCTGATATTCATTTCCGTCGCCCTTCTACATAAATATTCTCGGATTTACTATTGCCGAATAATCGTCTTTAAGCGGTGTTTTCGATATGGCGAGTATCGGTTTATTAAGCCTTACGTTCCGCTTTCCGTCGCTTACAAGCGCGGTATCGCACCTAAAGGCTTCAAGCGTTCCGCCGCCCGTTACCGTGCCGCAGGGCATTACCCTATAACGCGACTGTATTTCTTTATTTAAGGCGGGGTCGGTTTCCCCGAAAAGCGTTTTAACATATTCGCCGTCGGCTATTATTACCTCGCCCCCGCCGAATATATCCTCAACCGAGTTGCCCGTATCCACAATGCCCTCCATTGTTATACTGTTGCTCCCGGCGGATACGGTAATCTCGCACCTTTCAGCCAGCTTTGAGGTGCCCGAAAAGATGAGCGACAGCAGGCGCAGCAGAAAATACGCCGCAACGGATGAGAAAATCAAAAGTGCCGGTGAAATATTGAAATAAACAACCGAGTTTATAACCGTCATGCCGTTCGGTCTTAATAGATACCAAAGCGCCGTCATAGCCCCGCCGTAGCCGAATGTTACAAGCAAAAACACACCAAAGCTGCGCAAAAAGCGTTTGATTTTGCCAAAACCGAAACAGATAAACGTCATAGCGGCGCAAACGGCTGTGCGGAACAAAATATCCAAAACCGCGCCCTGCGGCGGCAGGAATATGTAAAGTGATGAAATACCGCCGACCAATGAGGAAAGCAGCATACGCCAAAGCGGCGGGTTCAGGTGCTGCAAAAAAGCCGCGGCGCGCAGCAGAAAATAATCCACCGCCAGATTAAGTATTATAAGTATATCCGCATAGACAATCAAAAGCGCCGCCTCCCCGTATAATTATTATACGACCGAGACGGCGCAAATTATGTCACATTTGCGTGGCGTATTCTGTTGTTTTTAGTAAATTTATTTTATCTCTTTTCACCGAGAAAAAATACCGCGAGAGTTCCGGGACCCGAGTGTGCGCCGATAACCGAATCAATGTAATTTACAACGGTTTTCTTAACGCCGAAGCGGCGCTTAATTTCATCGGAAATATAATTTGCTTCTTCCTCGCAGTCGCCGTGACCCACAAATACCTCCTGCTCCTTAATGTTATCGAACGACATTTCGCCTACTGAATTTATAAGATACTCAACCGCGGCTTTGCGGCCGCGGGTTTTACCCGTTACATAGAGCTTGCCGTCGTCCGCCGTGTGCAGGAGCGGCTTTATACCGAGCAATGTGCCGAGCATGGCGCTTGAGCCTGAAAGCCTGCCGCCGCGCTTTAAGAAGAACAAGTCGTCAATGGTGAAAATATGGCAAATGTGCAGCTTGTTTTTCTCAAGCCAATCTGCCACCTCTTCAATAGAGCGCCCCTCGTTTTTAAGCTTTACGGCATAGTGCACTGCCAAGCCTTCACCCAAGGAGGCACAAAGCGTATCAACAACAATTACCTTGCGCTCGGGAAATTCGCTTTTGTAATCCTCCGCCGCGTTCACCATATTCTGATATGTTCCCGAAAGCCCCGAGGAGAAAGCGAGCAGCAGAACATCCTCGCCCTTTTCGAGTATCGGCTTTATAACTGCGTCGCAGGTATCGCGGTCAACAAGCGAGGTGGTTATCTTTGCTTTATTGCGTAAAAGCGCGTAGGTCTCTTTATAATCGGTTTTAACGCCCTTTTGGTAGCTTATAAAATCCTTGCCGTTAATATTGTATTTAAGCGTTATAATATCTACATCGTAATCGCTTATCTGTTTGTCGGTTAAATTTGCGCATGAATCGGTAACTATTCTGTAAGACATTTCCACATCTGCTCCTAATTGAATTTTTGTTTTTATTATTATACATAATTGCGCCCGAAAATTCACCCTAATGTTAAATTAAGGTAATTCTACCGTAAAATCATACGCGGTAGAGTGAATTTCCGCACTCTACCATCATTAGAATTTCCTTTATTTATGCGGCTTTAACGGTACTTTTTATATGCCTGCCCGAAAATCAGGCTTGCTTTTCCTCCGAATTGCCCCGCTTTTTAAATATAACAACCTTACTTGCAACGTAATTCAATACTATAACCAGAACGTTTGCCAAAATCTTTATTAAAACATCGTTATACTTTAAAATATCAACAAAGAAAAGCATACACGCCCAATCAAGAACGCCCGTAGCCAGTCTGCAGCCGAAAAAGGAGGTAATTTCCTTTAAAATTTCTTTTGCCTCGTGCGCCTGACTGTTGAAAACCCATTTTCTGTTTGTAAGATAAGCAAACAAAACCGATAAAATCCATGCGATTATTGTGCTTGGCTGCACGCCTAATTTAAGCGGATGCGCGCATACCCAATATGAAACAATGTTTACCGCCGTTGTGCAAACACCGAAAAAAGCGTAGGGAATAATATCCCAATACTTATTTATAAGCTTTTTAATATTCATCATTTTCATTTCCTTTTAACACATATCTTGCTTATGATATTATATCATAAATTACTTGTGCGACAGCGCAAGCGGCGCGGAGTGCCGGCGGCGAAAGCCGCAATTTAGTCATTCAATGTTCTCCGAAACGGTCAAAATCTTTGATTTTGTCAGCTTTTCTTGAGGTTATTATATCATACCGCTACATATTTAACAAGAATATTTTTTTATGGTGCGATGATATAAAACATTTAAAAGTAATGAATGTGAATTTTTCCGTATTTTTGTGGAAAGTTATTAAAAGAAATCATCAGGAGGTAAATTATGAAAAAAGCGATTTCTTTAATAACATCTTTTCTTTGCGCGCTTTCCTGCCTGACAATGGCGGGCTGCGGCAAGAAAAAAACATCGGAAGTGTATTTCCTTAATTTCAAGCCCGAATCCGCCACGGTTTATGAGGAGCTGGCAAAGAAATATGAGGAAGAAAAGGGCGTTAAGGTAAAGGTAGTAACCGCCGCCGCAAACGGCTACGAGCAGACCTTAAAGTCCGAAATAGCAAAATCTAACGCGCCTACCATTTTCCAGATTAACGGACCTATCGGCTACGATTCCTGGAAAGACTACTGTCTTGATTTAAAGGACAGCAAGCTGTACGACATTTTGTCCGATAAATCACTTGCCATTAAGGACGGCAACGGCGTTTACGGTATTCCTTATGTTGTTGAGGGCTACGGAATTATATACAACAACGCCATTATGAAAAAATATTTCGATTTAAAGGATAAAAAATCGACTCTAACCTCAGCCGACCAGATAAACAACTTTGCAAAATTAAAAGAAGTAACCGAGGATATGTCCAAGCACTTAAAGGAATTAGGCATAGAGGGCGTTTTCGCCTCTACCTCGCTTGCAAACGGCGAGGACTGGCGCTGGCAGACCCACCTTTTAAACGTTCCGCTTTATTATGAATTTGCCGAAAAGGAAAACGGCAAGGACGCAACACTCACAGGCCTTGCCGCAAAGGAGATCAAATTCAAGTATAAGGATAATTTTGAAAAGCTTTTCGACCTTTATATCAATAATTCCATTACCAAGCCTACGCTTTTAGGCTCAAAATCGGTAGCCGATTCAATGGCGGAGTTTGCGCTCGGTAAGGTTGCAATGATACAAAACGGCAACTGGGCGTGGTCGCAGATATCGGGCGTTTCGGGCAATACCGTTAAACGGGACGATATTAAAATGCTGCCGCTTTACACCGGAATTGACGGCGAAGAAAAGCAGGGCATTTGCATAGGCACCGAAAACTACCTTGCAATAAACAAAAAGGTAAGTAAGGAATTGCAGGATCAGTCGCTCGATTTCCTTTACTGGCTGTTTTCAAGCGACACCGGTAAAAAATATGTTACCGAAAAGCTGAATTTCATTACGCCGTTTACCACATTCTCGCAGAATGAGCAGCCCAACGACCCGCTTGCAAAGGAAATTGTGCGCTATATGAACGACGACAGCCTTAACACAGTTCCCTGGATTTTCACCTCTTTCCCGAGTGAGGCTTACAAAAAGGAAGTGGGCAGCGCGCTGCTCGATTACGTTCAGGGCGATAAAAAGTGGGCTGACGTTGAGAAAAGCATAACCGAAAAATGGAAGAGTGAACGCGCCTAGATGAACAGAACGGTAAAACGCTATTTTCCCATATTCATCCTGCCTACGCTTATAGCGTTTATTATAGCCTTTGCGGTGCCGTTTGTAATGGGGCTTGTGCTTTCCTTTACCGAGTTCAGAACCGTAACCGACGCAACCTTTGTGGGCTTTTCAAACTATGTGCGCGCCTTTACCGATGATAAGCTGTTTATAAACGCCATGTGGTTTACCGTTAAATTTGCGGTAATATCGGTTATAGGCATAAACGTTTTCGCGTTTTTGCTGGCGCTGCTTTTTACAAAGCAGCTGCCCGGCACAAACTTTTTCCGTACCGTGTTTTTTATGCCGAATCTAATCGGCGGCATAGTGCTGGGCTATATTTGGCAAGTAATAATAAACGGCATGCTTTATAAATACGGCTATTCTATAACCTCAAGCCCGACCCACGGCTTTTGGGGACTTGTAATTCTTATGCACTGGCAAATGATAGGCTATATGATGATAATATATATAGCGGGAATACAGAATATTCCGGGAGATATTATAGAGGCGGCAAAGGTGGACGGCGCAAACTCGGTTACCACCCTTTTCAGAATTATAATACCGTCGGTTATGCCCTCTGTCACCATTTGCCTGTTTTTAACCATAACCAATTCCTTCAAGCTGTTCGACCAGAACTTAGCCCTTACCGCCGGCGCGCCAGGCGACAGAACGCAGATGGTCGCACTTGATATTTACAACACGTTTTATTCAAGAAACGGCTATGAAGGCGTAGGACAGGCTAAAGCCGTCATATTCTTTATAATAGTGGCGGTTATAGCTCTGCTTCAGCTGCGCCTGACCCGCAGAAAAGAGGTTGAAAGCTGATTGAAAAGAAAAGTGCTTAATACAGTTGCCTTTTTGCTGCTTATCGCCCTTGCTGCCGCATTTATTTTCCCGGTGGCTGTTGTGGTAATAAATTCCTTTAAATCAAAGTTTTCCATTGCGGCGTCGCCATTTACCATTCCTATGGGAGCGGAGTTTGCCGGTTTTTCAAATTACACCACGGGTATTGAAACAACCGGCTTCCCCGCGGCTTTCGGCTGGTCGCTGTTTATAACCGTCGCCTCAATCGCGCTTATCACTGTTTGCACCTCTATGTGCGCGTGGTATATAGTGCGGGTAAAGGGTGTGTTTTCATCGCTGTTTTACTATGCGCTCGTGTTTTCAATGATAGTGCCGTTTCAAATGGTAATGTTCACAATGTCGAAAACCGCGAATGTGTTAAGCCTTGATAACCCGATAGGGCTCGTCTTTATCTATTTAGGCTTCGGCGCGGGGCTTTCGGTATTTATGTACTCTGGTTTTATTAAAACCGTGCCGCTGGGAATTGAGGAGGCTGCCACTATTGACGGCTGCTCGCCGCTCGGCACGTTCTGGCGGGTAGTATTTCCCATTTTAAAGCCCACGGCTATAACCGTTGCAATACTCAACACTATGTGGATATGGAACGACTATCTCCTGCCCTACCTTGTTATAGGCAGAGATTATAAGACCATACCCATAGCCGTGCAGTATTTAAAGGGCGGCTATGGCTCGGTTGATATGGGTGCTTTAATGGCAATGCTTGTACTATCGGTAATACCGGTAATTATTTTCTATCTTTCCATGCAAAAATATATCATCAAAGGGGTTGCGGCGGGTGCTGTTAAGGGGTAGCAATACAAAATATCCGAGAGAAAGCGGAATACTTCTTCATATCACCTCGCTGCCGTCCCCCTACGGTATCGGCTCGTTCGGCGCCGCAGCTTATGAATTTGTTGATTTTCTTAAAAAAAGTAACCAGACCTACTGGCAGCTGCTACCGCTCTGCCCCGTCGGCAAGGGCAACTCGCCATACAGCTCGGTGTGTTCCTTTGCCGGCGAGCCGCTTTTAATAGACCTTGACGAGCTTGTGAACGACGGGCTTTTATCCCCCGCCGATATTCCCGAAGATACCTTTTCGCAGAATGTGGATTATAAGCGCGCGCGCGAGTTTAAGCTGCCGCTGATACGGCGCGCCGCGGAAAGCTTCAACCGCAAGAACCGCGGTTTTCGCGATTTTCGCCGTGAAAATGCCTACTGGCTGCACGATTACGCGCTGTTTACGGCAATAAAAGCGTCCGCGCGCAATAAAAGTCTTTCAGAGCTTGATGAAGGCATTAAATACCGCCTGCCCAACACCCTGAAAGCCTTTAAAGCCGCCCATGCGGAAGAAATTGCAATATGCGAAATAATTCAGTATTTCTTTTTTAAGCAGTATATAAAGCTTAAAAATTACGCAAATACCGCAGGGATTAAAATAATAGGCGATATTCCGTTTTACATTCAGTTAGACAGCGCGGACGTATGGAGCAACCCCGATTTGTTCAAGTTAGGGCGGGATATGACCCCTACGCAGGTGGCGGGCGTGCCGCCCGATATTTTCTCGGAAACAGGTCAGCTTTGGGGCAACCCGATATACGACTGGGACGCAATGAAGGCTGACGGCTACACTTGGTGGAAAAAACGCCTTGCGCATAACGCGCAGCTGTACGATGTTATAAGAATAGACCATTTCCGCGCCTTTGCCGATTATTATACAATACCATACGGCGCAGAAAACGCCAAAAGCGGAAAATGGGAAAAGGGCACGGGGCTTGCCTTTTGGAACACGGTGAAGCCCGCGGTTTCGGCGGAAATTATAGCCGAGGATTTAGGCGGCGACACGCCCGAGGTGAAGCAACTCATTGAAGACACGGGCTTTCCCAACATGAAAATATTGCAGTTTGCCTTTGATTCAGACCTTGATAATCAGTTCCTGCCTAAAAACTACGATAAAAACTGCGTTTGCTACACCGGCACGCACGATAACGACACCACGCGCGGCTGGTTTGAAAAAGCAACGCAAAAGGAAAAAATAATGTTTTCGGGCACTGTGCCAGCCGATAAAAGCAGCTCGGCGGTACTAAGCCTTATTGCCGTGGGTATGCGCTCACGCGCGCGAATGGTGATAATACCAATGCAGGACTGGCTGCAGCTTGATTCCTACGCCCGAATGAACACCCCCGGCGTGCCCTACGGCAACTGGGAGTGGCGAATGAGCGGCGATGATATAACCGACGAGCTTATAAACACTGTAAAGCGGCTCTCGGGCGGAAGAAACGGAAGCTGATTTAATTCGGAATTCGGAATTATGAATGTGGAATAAAAAGGCTCCCTTCTTTTTGACGAATGTCAAAACAGAGGGAGCCTATAAACATAACTACACCACAGGGAGCCTTTTTTATTACGAATTCCGCATTATTACCAGTACCGCAAACCCCTCTGCCGGCAGTTGCAGCTTTCCGTTTATCGGCATACCTCCGAAAACGGGCTTTGCGGCGGCAAACTCTGCGGGAATATCTATTTCAGACGGCTCGTGCCAGCGGTTTACGGCTACCAAAACCGCATTGTTTCCCTTACGGCGAATATACACAATATCCCCGAAATTCGCATAAACGGGTTCAAATTCACCCGAGGCGAAAACAGGCGAATTTCTTCTGAAATTGCCGAGCTTTTTATAAAATTCCAAAAGCTCGGTATTTTCTTTGTCCCACGGGTATCCTGCGCGGCAGAAAGGATCGCCGTAGCCCTGCATACCCGCCTCGTCGCCGTAGTAAACCGACGGCACGCCCGGCAGCGTAAACTGCAAAACCGCCGCAAGCTTTAAAAGCCGCACGCCGCGGGAATATTCTTCATCAGTCAATTTCTGCGCCGATTGCCACGCGCGGTCGCCCGCTTGCCCGTTTTCCTTACCCAAAACGGTTAAAATGCGCGCGGTATCATGTGTGCCGATATGGTTCATTAAAAGCTTTACCGCCTGCGGTGGGTAATTTTCCAAAATATCAAGCACGGTATCAACAAGGTCGCGCGAATTTCCGCCCTTTACATAATTTACAATAGCGCTTGCCAGCGGGTAATTCATAACCGAATCGAGCTGCCGCCCGCGCAAAAACCTGCGCCTACTGCCGTAGCTTATTTTATTCGTCGCGTCCTCCCATACCTCGCCCAAAAGGTAGTTTTCCCTGCCCTCTGCCTTTATTGCAAGGCGTATGCGGTCAAGAAACGAATCGGGAAGCTCGTCCGCCACGTCAAGCCGCCAGCCGCGTATTCCCTTTTTAAGCCAATAGCGCAAAACGCCGTTTTCACCCGTAATAAAGTTTGAGAAGGACAAATCCTCCTCGTCTGTTTCGGGCAGCGACGGCACGCCCCACCAGCAGGCATAGCCCGTGGGGTAATTGCCGAATTTGTACCAGCTGCGGTAAACCGAAGTATCACTGTTTTGCGCACCGACTGTGTTATACCTGTGCTTTGCGTTAAAATACACGCTGTCATCCCCCGTGTGGGAAAAAACGCCGTCAAGAATAATGCCTATTCCCTGCATTTGGGCAGCGTTAATAAGGCGGCAAAAATCTTCTTCCGTGCCGAGGGCGGGGTCGGTTTTTAAATAATCAGCCGTATTGTAGCGGTGGTTTGAATGAGCCTCAAAAATCGGATTCAAGTAAATGCAATTAACGCCAAGCGATTTTAAATAGGGCAGCTTTTCCTCTATCCCCTTAAAATCCCCACCGAAATAATCGTTACCGAGGGTTTTCGGCTCTGCTGCCTGACGGTATTCGGGCTGCGCGTACCAATCGTTTTGAATAAAGCGATCGGCGGGAACATTACTTTTTTCCGCCCCGCTGTTATAAAATCTGTCGGGGAAAATTTGGTAAATTATTCCGCCGTCAAGCCAATCGGGAGTTTCGAAATCGGCAGTATATACCGTCAGCTGCCAGTCGGTGCCCTTATCAGACACCACGCCCAACGAATGTTCGGTTTTTGTGACTTTAAACTCGCCGTAATCGCTTGTATAGCGGAAGGAGTACCAATAAAGCCCCTCTGCAAGCGTTATATCGCAGTAATAAAAGGTATAGCCGTCAATGCCGCCGTTCGGCTGCATTATTACCTCGCGGTAATTTCGTTCATCATCCTTTTTCAGTCTCAAAAAAGCGGTGTGAACATGCGCGTCTCTATGTAACAACAGCTTTAGCCGAAGGGTCTCCCCTTCGGCTAAAGCTCCAAGTTTATTCCTGTATAAGCTGCTGCGTGAATCAAAAGGATAATATTCCATATTACTCTACCGGCGAAATGTGCCAGATATTCTTTGCGTATTCTTCTATTGAGCGGTCCGCCGAGAAAATACCCGACTGCGCAATGTTGGTAAGCGACATTTTTTCCCAACGCGCTGTATCTGCATAAAGCTTGCTTGCCTTCTGCTGCGCCTTTCTGTAATCGGCGAAATCGGCAAGCGCCATATAGGTGTCGTGATTTTTCAGCGTGTTGTAAATATTTTCAAAAGGCTGACCCGCTATGCCCTTGCCTATGAAATCAAGCGCCGCTTTAAGCTCGGCATTGTTGTTGTAGTATTGCAGCGGCGAATAACCGTTTTTCTGCAACGCCAAAACCTCGGGAGTCTGCATACCGAAAATTATAATATTATCGTCGCCCACGGCAGAATGAATTTCAACGTTTGCGCCGTCCTCTGTGCCGAGAGTTATTGCGCCGTTCATCATAAGCTTCATATTGCCCGTGCCGCTCGCCTCGGTAGAGGCAAGGGATATTTGCTCGCTGATATCGGCTGACGGAATCATAAGCTCCGCCATGGTTACCCTGTAATCCTCAAGGAACAGTATTTTCAGCTTATCGTTTACCGCGCGGTCGTTATCAATAACGGTTGAGAGCTTGTAAATCATCTGAATGATTTCTTTAGCAAAAAGGTAGCCCGGCGCCGCCTTTGCCCCGAAAATATAGGTTTTCGGAATAAAGTCCGCATTGGGGTTGTTCTTTAAATAAAGGTACTCCGAAATTATATTAAGCGCGTTTAAGTGCTGGCGCTTATACTCGTGCAGGCGCTTTACCTGCATATCAAAAATAGAATCGGGGTCTAGCGTGATTCCCACATTTTCCTTGACGTAATCGGCAAAGCGCACCTTGTTTATGCGCTTAATATCGCGCAGCTTTGCAAGAACCTCTTTATCGTCCTTATAAGCATTCAGCTTTTGCAGCTCTTCGGCGTTCTTTATAAAGCCGTCGCCTATAAGCCCGGTTAAATACTCGGTAAGCGCGGGGTTAGCCTGGCAAAGCCAGCGCCTGTGGGCAATACCGTTTGTAACGTTGGTGAATTTATCGGGGGTCATTTTTGCGTAATCCTTGAAAAGCTCGTTTACAAGAATTTCGCTGTGCAGCTTTGAAACGCCGTTTACCGTGTGGCAGGCGGCAACGCAAAGGTTAGCCATTCTTATAATTCCGTTTTGTATAATTGCGGTGCGCTCAACTGTCTGCGCGTCCCCCGTAAGTGCCATAACGTCGTTTCTGAAACGGCGGTCAATTTCCTTAATTATCTGATAAATACGCGGTATGCGGGTGTTTATCAGCTCAACGGGCCAGCACTCAAGCGCCTCTGGCATTACGGTGTGATTGGTATAAGCCACAGTGCGGGTTACAATATCCCACGCCTTATCCCAGCCGTAGCCGCACTCGTCAAGCAAAAAGCGCATAAGCTCTGGTATTGAAAGGGTCGGGTGGGTATCGTTAATATGAATAGCCACTTTATCGGGCAGGTTATCAAGCGTGTTATACTTGCGCAAATGGCGGTTGAGAATATCCTGCACAGAGGCGGAAACTAAGAAATACTGCTGGCGCAGACGTAGCGATTTACCCTCAATGTGGTTATCCTCGGGGTATAAAACCTTAGAAATCGTCTCGGTCATGGCGCGCTGCTCAAGTGCTCTTACATAGTCGCCCTGATTAAACGCCGACATATCAAAGTCCTGACACTCGGCGCTCCAAAGGCGCAGAACGTTGACGGTCTTGCCGTCCTTTCCCGCCACCATAAGGTCATAAGGCACGGCGTGCACCGTGTGGTAGCCCGTGTGCTCAATGTGGTGGTAATTGCCGTCCCACCATTCGTTTATCTTGCCGTCAAAATTAACGTCAACCGCTGCCGCGGGGCGCTGCTCAAGCCACACGCCGCCGCCGGGCAGCCAAAAATCGGGCATTTCGGTCTGCCAGCCGTCAACTAACTTCTGGCGGAAAATGCCGAGTTCATAGCGTATGCAATAGCCCATTGCGGAGTAACCGCCGGTTGAAAGCGCGTCAAGGAAGCAGGCGGCAAGTCTGCCAAGTCCCCCGTTGCCGAGCCCTGCGTCAGGCTCAAAATCGTAAAGTTTATCAAGCTTTACCTTAAACTTTGCAAGCGCCTTGCTCATAGTTTCGGTAAGCTCAAGATTATAGAGGTTGTTTTTAAGCGATCTTCCCATTAGAAATTCCATGGAAAGATAATAAACAGTCTTAGCCTCCTGATCATCGGTGCTCTTTTTAAAATCGGCGCGGCGATCGTCCATAATTTCGAGCAGCACCAAAACGCAAGCCTTATAAAAAAGCTCATCGGACGCCTGCGCGGGCGTTACGCCGAAATTGTGCGAAAGCTTGCGCTCAATCATAGAGGCAAGTGCGGTTACGGTATATTTTGCCATATAAGCATCTCCCTTAGAAAAATAAAGGTATTTAACATATTTATTCTTTACTGTTTTATAATACAATATTCAAAGTAATTTTTCAAGATGTATCAATAACTATTTTACAGAGAAATATTGTAGATAACAACCAAATAAAACGTTGAAATTCAATAAAAAAACTTAATTTTCGTTATTTGTAACAATATTAGCCGCAAAAATCAATATAAAGGCAAAAGAAAATTTCCCCCGCGCTTTCAAGCCGCCGGGAGTAAAAGCGCTTTCGGCGGCGCAAAAAACGGGAGGAATTTTGTTAAAAGCAATTTTCGCATTGCGAATTATTCTTCTGTATCACACTCAAGGTAAGACCCGCGAATGCGGTTTTTATTTATAATCTGATCGGCAAGCACCAAAACACCCACGGCAGCGGCAAAAAGCGCAGATACGGTAAGTACAAACTTTAAAAATCCTTTCATATTAAAAACCACCTTTCTTGAAGTATATTATAACAGATTTATTTTAAAAAGTCAATCACATAAAGGGCGCGAAAATATGGAGCAGCGCCTGCTTAAACCTGAGTCTCAGCGGTCGTTTTTTCCACTCTTCCAGCTTTATTTCTTCGGATATTTTTATGATTTCCGAAAACTGCTCCTTAATATCAAGCACGGTTGAATTATCGCATATCCATGCGCCGCACTCAAAGTGGAAAATAAAACTGCGGTAATCCATATTCACGGTGCCCACGGTGGCAATTTTATCATCCGATACAAAGAGCTTTGAGTGAATAAATCCGGGCGTGTACTCGTATATTTTCACTCCCGCTTCGAGCAGCTCAAGGTAGCTGTACTGTGTTACGGGGTGAACATACCATTTATCTGGTATATGCGGCGTTACAATGCGCACGTCTATTCCCGAACGCGCCGCCATACACAAAATACTTGTCATTGTGTTATCGATTATAAGATAGGGCGAGGCAATATAAACATACTTTTGCGCGGTGTTAAGTATCTGCATATAAATACCCTCGGCGGGGTTTTTATTGTTAAGCGGGTCGTCGCAGTAAGGTAGAACAAAGCCGTCCTCCTCGGCGGAAAAATCCGAAATATGCGGGGAAATATCAAGAATTTCGCCCGTTGTAAACTCCCACATACAGCAGAACATTGCAAGAAAGCTTTTCACCGCTTCGCCCTTTAACATAATGCCGCTGTCAAGCCAGTGCCCGAAACGTATCATTTTATTTATATATTCATCGCCTATGTTAAAGCCGCCCGTAAATGCTGTTTCACCGTCTATCACTACAATTTTGCGGTGGTTGCGGTTGTTCATAAAAATATTCATTGAGGGCTTTATCGGGTTAAAGACCGATACGTCTATCCCCTCGGCGCGCAGGTTTACTATAAAGTCCTTATGCTGGCGCTTTATAGAGCCGAAATCATCAAAAATAATTCTGACCTCAACCCCATTTGCCGCCTTTTCACTTAAAATTTTGTGTATACCGTCCCACATATCGCCCTCTGCCAATATGAAGAACTCCATATAAATATACCTTTCGGCCTTTTTAAGCTCCTCGAGCATACGTTCATACACCTTTTCGCCGGGGGACAAATACTCGGTATAGGTGTTTGTATAAAGCGGATAGCCCGATTCGCCCGAAAGATAATCCGCCTGTCGCGAATGGAACATATCGTAATATTTTAGTTTTTCGCGTACATTTTCCTTTTCTGAAAGCGTGGGCAGGTAGTGAGACTCGCAAACCTCCATTTTTCGCCGCAAATGCGGGAAAACGCGCCCGCCGCCCCAAAGCAGGAATACCGAAATACCGAAAACAGGAAAAACAAGAATAAAAATTATCCAGGTGATTTTGTGGTTAGGGTTGCCGCGGCGGTTTACTATATAAATAACGGTTATAACGCCCGCAATTTGCGAAAGCTGATAAATAACAGCTGACTTTTGACTTACATCGTGCAGCGCGTAAAATAAAAAGCAGAATTGAATAAGCAATAAAATTGCGGAAACAATGATTCTCGTTTGTATTCTTATACCGCGTTTTTTCTCTCTCACAGGCAATCCCCCCCAATACGACAGTATTTTACCACATATTGCGGCAAAAAGCAATTACAATAATATTACTTTTAAAGCTTTACTGTGTAAATTTCATTTCCGTTTTCCTTTAAAAGCCTTATAAGGTCGGCAGGGCTCAGCCACACAGTAGCCGTGTTGTCGTTCGGGTGAACGCCTATAAATTCCATATCCTTAAAATCATTATCCAAATAGAATTTAACGCGATGGTCCTTATCGTTCAAAAGCCCCAGTGGCGTTACCGCGCCCGGTATCAGCACCAATATTTCCGATAATTCCTCAGGCGAGGCAAAGGTAAGCGGTCGCGTGCCGTTTTCACGGCGGAAATCCTTTAAATTCACCCGTTTTTCGCCCTTTACGGTTATAAGGTAATAATTCTGCCGTTTATCATCCCGTACAAAAAGATTTTTCGCGTCTGCCTCGGGGTGCGGCAGCTTTACCTCCGCCAGCTCTTCCATATTGTAAACCGCTTTGTGCTCGGTTATTTCGTATTTAATATTTTTTTCGGTGAGATAATTATATATTTCCTGCTTATTCATAATTCAGCTCCTTTATATAAAACCTATCCATAGTGCTGTGCAGCGCGGCTTCGGGCTTATCAATAATATGAAACCCAAGCTTTTCATAAAGTCCTATCGCGGCTTTTAAATCGGAGTGTGTTTCCAAATACAACCGCTTATACCCCGCGCCCGCCGCAAATTTCTCGGCTGTGCGCATAAGCTTTTTACCGAGTCCCCTGCCCTTTGCTAAGTCAGAAAGGTAGAGCTTTTGAATTTCGGCGCAATTATCAAGCCCGCCGAATTCGGCAACGCCCACGCCGCCTATAACGCCGCCGTCATTGTCCGTCACAATAAAGTATCTCCGCTTTTCGGGTAAGGCATTATAATATTTGCTTAATGAGTCAAGCTCTTTATCAAAATACGCGGTACCCGGAATATCAAGATGAAAGCGCTCTAAATTATAGCGAATAATTTTCGCAATTTTCGTATCGTCCTCTGCTTTAATAGGTCTGATTATATAATCACACATTGTAGCCACTCCTTAAAAATTCCAAGGCAAATACGCCGCCCCGATTGCCAAAAGCACCGCGGGAAGCATATTTGCAACATTCAACTTCTTACCCCAACCAAGGTTTACGCCTATGCAGAAAATAAGAACCGAGCCTATAAGCGATAAATAGACAATCGCTATAAAATTTCGCTTACACCGCAGGCTTTATTAAGAGACTCCCGCCGCACGGGCTTAAACAGCTTTCCGGCAAAGCTGTCTATAACCCCGCCCAGCACTATACCGCCGCTGTTTATAATTGTTCCGAGTCCTATCATTTTTGTTTTTCCTTTAATTTATGAAAAAAGCGGTGGTTGTAAATTATAAAGGCTCCCTTCTTTTTGACGTGAGTCAAAATAGAGGGGAGCCGAACAGCAACATTCACACAACAACCGTCTTTTATCACCGTTTATTCATTGAAAAAGCTTTTTATCTTCTCAGAAAAACTCTTTTTCTTTTTATAATTCTTTTCGTTTGTCACGCTGTCAAATTCGCGCAGCTTATCCTTTTGCGCTTTTGAAAGGTCGCGCGGCACTTCAACGGTAATCTTAACGTATTCGTCGCCTTTTCCGGCGTAGTTTAGGCGCTGTATTCCCTTTCCGCGCAGCTTGAACTCATCGCCCGGCTGCGTTCCCTCATGAATGGTGAATTTTACCTTGCCGTCAAGAGTCGGAACAACTATTTCGTCGCCCAAAGCCGCCTGTGCAAAGGTTATGGGAATTTCGCAGTAAACGTCGTAGCCGTTACGCTCGAAAATCGGGTGCGGACGAACATTTACGTTTATGCGTAAATCGCCCGCAGGTCCGCCGTTTGCGCCCGCGTCGCCGCCGCCGCGCAGGTTTATAACCTGACCGTCGTCAATTCCGGCGGGAATATCCACGGTTTGCTCCACCGTGTGCCTTATTCTGCCCTTGCCCGCGCAGGTGTGGCAGGGTTTATCAATAATTTTACCTCTGCCGTGGCAGTTATCGCATACCTTTTGGGTCTGCATTACGCCGAACGGGGTGCGCTGCGTAGCCGAAACCTGACCCGTGCCGTGGCAAACCGGGCAGGTTTTGGGGGTAAACGGCGGATTTGTCATCACGTAGCATACTTTCGTGCAACAAAGGTGCATGTTCCTCCTATGGGTA